>Ga0163215_100425_pt1 | contig 73051 bp, 76 predicted proteins | sample SynspAceP_FD_185934 | JGI IMG/M metagenome (GOLD analysis project Ga0163215, IMG submission 185934) | Saline lake microbial communities from Ace Lake in Antarctica - Synechococcus sp. Ace-P (Hybrid Assembly) | ecosystem: Environmental > Aquatic > Non-marine Saline and Alkaline > Saline | place... | reverse complement strand
CGCCAAACCCCGATAACCCGCGATGAAAAAGGCGCAAAAAATAGGCTCGCCCAAACCACACGCAATGGAAGGGCCGCCATCCAAAACACGACAAAATCGAAGCCTCATGAATAGATCGGGCTAGTATGGGACGTTTAGCCGAGACTCCTGATACTTGATCTGTGACAACTCTTTCGCACCCCGCAACCTTGAGGGCATCGCGTTGCGAGTTGGCATTTTGATCGACGGTTGAGACGCGAGCATATCAGATTTTCATGCGGATATTTTGCGATAAGGTTTTGCGACAGCCAAGCGTTTGTTTTCACTAACCTGCAAAAAATGTCGCAAAAAGGATCAATACGAGTCGAATAAGCAATATTTATTTTATCCCTTAACGCCGGTTCTCATCTTTCAATTAGCTGAACCTGTCTGCCGGTAATATTAACTATCGCGTGATAGATATTAGATGGAACGTCTACGTAAAATGCGGAGCTTCGGCGGCTCCAATCCGTTGGACATTGCTCACTAAGCAAATAATCCCAAGCGGTATTCTCCCGCGAGCCGCTATCATTTGGGACGCAAAAACTTCGTGTGCCAACGCGGATAGTGGCTTTCCTACTTCCGAAGAAACCCTGCTTGACTTCCTCGATCCGGAAGTCATTGCTGGTTAAATAGTCCCAACCCCACAGAAATTTTGGCTTTCGGAAGAGGAAAAAGGCGTCCACTTGAACCTGCTCCCCAGCAAAAAAATTGACGCATCCTTCAAAGTTCCGCCATTCATAATTGTCCCATTTATCAAAGAAATAATCCATAGGTTCTCTAAGTACAGCGGTGATTTGCAGATTTTCTCCACTATTATTGCACACACGTAGAGAGGCTTTTGCGCTATTTGTTAATCCGAATATTGTTATGGAGTATATAAATAATAGATAGAAAATATAATGAATTTGTTTCATTTAAATTTCCTTGCTTGCTATCTATAGTAATGAATGGCAATCGTTGATTATGATACGAAAAAGATTGACATTGCAACACCAGTGCTCAAGCTCTTCCTGTTCCACCACACCGAGTGCAGTTTTTCGGCAAAGAAGAATTTCCACTGCCCCCACAATTTGGGCAGGTTCCGGCTCCTCCGCGTCCGCTACCATGGCAACCGCCACACGGCTGTGTGCCGTATCCCTTTCCGGTTCCATTGCAAGTGGGACAAGTATTATTGTTCATTCCTTTTTCCTCCTAAAATGGAATTAGTGGCGCTGCCTTAACACTCCTACTAAAAGTGTTAGATTGCACGTGCACGAATATCAGGGGCCGCCCAAATTGGGTCAATGTCGTAAAACCGTTGCAAAAAAGAACATTTTTGCGACCTACCCAAGCTCAAGCCCCTCTCGCCCGCCCAACCTTGACTCCCGCGCGCTTTTCCTGTTTATCCCGCTCAAATCTGCGACGAGCATGACTCCGAGCCGCCGACCGGGACCCCAAGTGGTATAAATCGATCCCGGAGGTCACCACCCGACAGCGCGATGCGCCCTCGGGTGCTGTTTGGCTTTGTCTGATGTTTGTCCCATATGAGCTGAAGCGTTTCCTTCAGCAAAAACAGGACGACCTTATGTTTGATACTCTCCAGGACCGGCTTGGCTCCATCCTCAACAATCTGACCGGGCGCGGCGCCCTGTCGGAGAAGGATGTGTCGGAAGCCATGCGCGAGGTTCGCCGCGCGCTCTTGGAGGCCGACGTGGCGCTGGAAGTGGTGCGCGGCTTTACCGACCGGGTGCGCGAGAAAGCCGTCGGCGCCGAGATCGTCAAGTCGATCAAGCCGGGCCAGATGGTGGTCAAGCTGGTTCATGACGAGCTGGTCGCACTTCTGGGCGAAGAAGGCGTGCCGATCGATCTCAATGCCGCAGCACCTGTGGTGATCATGATGGTCGGCCTGCAGGGTTCGGGTAAAACCACGACCTCTGGCAAGATCGCTGCGCGCCTTGAAAAGCGCGACCGCAAGAAGGTCTTGATGGCCTCGCTCGACACGCGCCGGCCGGCGGCGCAGGAGCAGCTCAGGCAATTGGGCGAGCAGACCGGTGTGGCAACTCTGCCGATCATTGCCGGGCAGTCGCCGACCGATATTGCCGCGCGCGCGGTGCAGGCAGCCAAGCTCGGCGGCCATGATGTGGTCATTCTCGACACCGCCGGCCGTACTCACATTGACGAACCCCTGATGGCCGAAATGGCCGAGATCAAGAAGCGCACCAATCCGCATGAAATCCTGCTGGTCGCCGATGCGCTGACCGGCCAGGACGCGGTCAATCTGGCGCGCAGCTTTGATGAACGCGTCGGTATCACCGGTCTGGTGCTGACCCGCATGGACGGCGATGGCCGCGGCGGTGCGGCCCTGTCGATGCGGGCCGTCACCGGCAAGCCGATCAAGCTGATCGGTACCGGCGAAAAGATGGACGCGCTCGAGGAATTCCATCCCCGCCGCGTCGCCGACCGCATCCTCGGCATGGGCGACATTGTCAGCCTGGTCGAAAAGGCGTCCGAGAATTTCGACGCGGAAAAGGCGCAGGTCATGGCCGCCCGGATGAAGGCGGGCAAGTTCGACCTCAACGACATGGCCGATCAGCTCGGCCAGATGCAGAAGCTCGGCGGCATGGGCGGTATCATGGGAATGATGCCCGGCATGGGCAAGATGAAGGACCAGATGTCGGCGGCCGGCATGGACGACAAGACCTTCGCCCGCCAGCTTGCCATCATCGGCTCGATGACCAAGGCCGAGCGCGCCAATCCGGATGTGCTCAAGCACAGCCGCAAGAAGCGCATTGCCAAGGGCTCGGGCACCGATGCGGCGGCGATCAACAAGCTCTTGAAGATGCACCGGCAGATGGCCGACATGATGAAAGCCATGGGCGGCAAGGGCAAGGGCGGCGGCATGATGCGCGCAGCCATGGGTGGTCTGGCCTCGAAGATGGGCCTTCCTGGCGGCATGGGTGGAATGATGGGCGGCGGCGGCATGCCGGATCTGTCGAAGATGGACCCGAAGCAGCTTGAAGCCCTGCAGAAGCAGGCCGAGGCCGCCGGTCTCGGCGGCGGTATGCCTGGCATGGGCGGTGGCAAGCTGCCTGGCTTGGGCGGACCGAAACTCCCAGGCCTGGGCGGCGGTCTTCCCGGCCTGCCGAAAAAGAAGTGAGGGGCGGGATATGAGCAACAACACCGATGCAGCCACCGGCGCCATGGCGCAGCTTGCCGAATTCCGCCGTTCGATCGACAATTTCGACGCGTCGCTGATCCATATTCTGGCCGAGCGCTTCCGGGTGACCAAGGCTGTCGGCGCGCTGAAAGCGTCGGCCGATCTGCCGCCATCGGATCCGAACCGCGAGGCCGAGCAGGTTGCCCGTCTGCGCGAGCTGGCCAAATCCGCCGATCTCGATCCGGATTTCGCCGAAAAATTTCTCGAATTCGTCATTCGCGAAGTCATCCAGCATCACAAGCAGGCGGCTTCGAAGTGACCACACAGATCTGGCGCTGAGCAGCGCCCGAAGACACCCAAACACCCAATCAACACACTTGTTAAAACGAAGGAAAAGAAAATGGGATTGAAAATTCGTCTGGCCCGCGGTGGCTCCAAGAAGCGTCCTTACTACCACGTGATCGTTGCTGACGTGCGCAGCCCGCGCGATGGCCGTTTCATCGAGCGTCTGGGCTACTGGAACCCGATGCTGGCAAAGGACGACGCCACTCGCGTCAGCCTCAACCAGGAGCGCATCCAGCATTGGCTCGACCACGGCGCGCTGCCGACAGACCGTGTTGCCCGCTTCATGGCTGAAGCCGGCATGATGACCCGTGATGCCCGCAACAACCCGAACAAGGCTCTGCCCGGCAAGAAGGCGCAGGAACGCGTTGCCGAGAAGAAGCAGAAGGAAGATGATGCAGCCGCTGCTGCTGCCCAGGCTGCTGAAGATGCGAAGGCAGCCGTTGCCAAGGCTGCTGAAGACGCTGCCGCAGCTGCTGCTGCGCCGGCTGAAGCTCCTGCTGAAGAAGCGGCTGCTGAATAATCTGTGTATCGCTCATCCTGACGGATGGGTGTTTTGCGCTATCATGCGGGCGGCGTTATGCCGCCCGTTTCGCGTTGGTCTTCACTAACATGCATGCATCATTTTAAAGTGTTGCAGCGGCTTTGGCGCATTCAAACGAATGCGTGGCGCTGTAGCGGAGATATCCATGACCAAGCCTGAGCACCCTATTCTCATTGGCATCGTTGGCGCGGCGCAGGGCCTTCGCGGCGAAGTGCGGGTCAAGCCGTTCACCGAGGACCCGATGGCGCTGGCCGAGTACGGCGCGCTTTACACCACGGACGGCCGCCGCTTCGAGATCCTCGATCACCGGTTTGCCAAGACGGTTGTGGTGGTGCGGTTCCGCGGCGTCAACGACCGCAACGCGGCGGAAGCGCTCAAGGGTCTGGAGCTGTTCATCGACCGCTCGAGCCTTGACGACGAGGATCTCGAAGAGGGCGAATATTTCCATGCCGATCTTGAGGGACTTGAGGCCTGGGATGCCGAAGGGCAATTCTGGGGAACGGTGTCCGGGGTGCTTGATTTTGGTGGCGGCGACCTGCTGGAATTGCGCGACGAGGGCAAGAAGCCGGTGGTGATCCCATTCACGCTGGCAGCGGTGCCGAATGTTGATCTCGAGGCTGGCCGCATTCTGGTCGATCCGCTGGCAGCCGGGCTGCTCGATTCCGGCGAGGATAGCGGCGATGAGGGCGAGGAGCCTGACGAAAGCTCAAGGAAATGAGTTTTCGCGCCACCGTGCTGACGCTCTATCCGGAAATGTTTCCGGGCCATCTCGGTCTGTCGCTGGCGGGCCGGGCGCTGGAGCGCGCTGATGCCGCAATCGAGCCGGTCAATATCCGTGATTTTGCCACCGACAGGCACCGCTCCGTTGATGACACGCCGGCGGGCGGCGGTGCCGGCATGGTGCTCAAGCCCGATGTGCTGGCGGCGGCGATTGATGCGGTCAGTCCCGAGGCTGACACACGGCCACGGCTGTTGATGAGCCCGCGCGGCAAACCTCTGACACAGGCGCGGGTGCGCGAGTTGGCCGGGGGCCCCGGCGTGGTGATTGTCTGCGGGCGCTTCGAGGGTGTCGATCAGCGGGTGATCGAGGCGCGCCATCTCGAGGAAGTCTCGATCGGCGATTATGTGCTGTCGGGCGGAGAGCCTGCGGCGCTGATCCTGCTCGACGCGGTGATCCGGGTGCTGCCCGGCGTGATGGGCAATGCGGACTCCGGCACGCATGAAAGCTTCGAGACCGGGATGCTGGAGCATCCGCATTACACAAGGCCACAGAGCTTTGAGGATCGCGAAATTCCGGCGGTGCTGAACTCGGGCAATCACAAGGCGGTCGAGGTCTGGCGGCAGGCGGAATCGCTGAAGCTGACGCGTGAGCGGCGGCCCGATCTGCTGGCCCCGGAAGAGCGGGCACACGATCAGCTGAAGAAATAATACCCGGTCAGCAGCAGGCCGATGACGACGACCACAGCCCGGATGACGGTCTGCGACACCCGTCGCGCCGCCCAGACGCCGGCATGGCCACCCAGCGCACCGGCGGGGATCATGATCACGGCTGGCAGCCAGGCGACCACGCCACCGCTTGAGAACACCACAATAGCGGCGAAAGCGATGACCACGGCAATGAAATTCTTCAGGGCATTGAGCTTGTGATAATCGCCGCCCTTGGTCAGCCCGAGCACGGCGAGCATCATGATGCCCATGCCGGCGCCGAAAAAGCCGCCATAGATCGAGGTGATGAACTGTCCGGCCATCCCCAGCCGGGAAACAGGTTGTTCCGCGTGCATGGCTTTTGGCCGGAGATAGGGGCCCGCAGCGAAGATCAGGGTGGCCGCGAGCAAGAGCCATGGCACCAGCGAGCGGAATGAGGGATTGGACATCGAGACCAGGATCAGGGCGCCGGCGAGGCTGCCCGCCAGTGACAGGCCGGCGAGCACCCAGGCTTCGCGTCCGGCCTCGCGGATTTCCGTGCGGTAGGCCCAGGCTGACGTCACGTAGCCCGGAAACTGGGTCACCGACGAGGTGGCGTTGGCCATAATGGGCGGCACGCCGGCCAGCGTCATGGCGCCAAAGGTGAGGAATGTGCCGCCGCCGGCGATGGCGTTGACGACGCTCGACAGAAAGCCGGCACTGAAAAGAAGAACAATATCGAATATGGACATGGGGACACTGAAAAGAGAAGATCGGACCGGTTTTAGAGCATCGTCGGCGGTTCGCCACAAGGCCCGCAACAAGGGTTGCAACAAAATTGGCCGAGCGGGCGTGACAAAACAGTGGCGATGGTGTATCTCGCCCGCGATCGGCAAAGTCCGACAGCCGTGTGAATAGCGGCGCCTGCCAAACAATGAATGGTGAACCCGCTCCTGCCTTCACCGGCATAGCCTTCAGGATGATCCCAAAAGGGACATACCAGAGTGGCGAGCTGAGAGCGCTCTGACCGTTTGAGAAGAAAGAAAGGTCAAGGACCATGAACATTATTGCCCAGCTGGAGGCCGAACAGGCCGCCAAGATCGAAGCAACCCGCAAGTTTCCTGAATTCTCCGCCGGCGACACGCTGCGGGTTCAGGTGCGCGTGACGGAAGGCAAGCGGACCCGTCTGCAGGCTTTCGAAGGCGTTTGCATCGCCCGTTCCGGCGCTGGCCTGAATGAAAACTTCACCGTTCGCAAGATCTCCTACGGCGAAGGCGTGGAACGCGTGTTCCCGATGTACTCGCCGATCGTTGAAGCCGTTGAAGTTGTCCGTCGCGGCAAGGTTCGTCGCGCCAAGCTCTACTACATGCGCGATCGTCGCGGTAAGTCGGCTCGTATCGTCGAAGATACCGGCACACGCGCCCGCAAGCTCAACGACGCCGAGCGCGCCGCGCTGGCTGCCGAGAAGGCACGCATGGAGGCCGAGAAGGTCGCAGCAGCACAGGCTCTGGCCGCCGAGAAGGCAGCAGCAGAAGCCGCTGAAGCAGTAGCCGCAAAGACAGCTGCTGATGAAGCCGCCGCAGCTGCCAAGGCTGAAGAAGCCAAGAGCGAATAAGCCGCTCACTTCGAATTTGCCGATCCTTCGGGGTTGGCCACAAAAGCGCCGGGCAACCGGCGCTTTTTTGTTGTCCGGGTACGGCTGAAATCGCGCGGTTCCTGCCAGCACATTCCCCGGAATCATTCAAAACCGAATGACCGGTTTAATGGTCTGCTAATCCGGATGCGGGAGAATGCCATTTCACGCGTACAGGGCTGAGCTGATGACGATTTCTTCGATCATGACAACCTCACTATCGGGCATGCAGACCGAGCAGAACCGCATGGCGAGCGCGGCCAACAATATTGCAAACTCCGGCCCCGGGACTGCAACGGAAACCGACGCGGAAATCAATCTTGCCTCCGAGATGCTCGATGTCATGTCTGCGGAAACCAATTTTGCAGCCAACGCCATGGTGCTTGAAGCGGGCGCGGACCTCTGGGACGTGCTGATGAGCATCAAGCGGGATTGAGTCCAACCAGGTGAGGGGGATGTTTCGGCATCCAAGCCCCCCTCTCTCGGAATTTCTAGCACTTGGCTGAAGCCAAGACGCTGAAATTCCATTCTCCCCCACCAAGGGGGAGAAGATGACGTTGTCCACCCCCTCCACCGTCATCCCGAACTTGATCAAGACAAGCGCAGCGACGTCGTAGCCTCCGGGATCCAGCAGCGCTCGCTTCTGCGAGCGCTGGGAGTCTTCCAACGCGAATACTGAGGTGGAAAGGTCTTTCGGCTCGCGGACGCTCGCCCGCTGGATGCCGGAGGCTGGGGCGCGTATCATTACCCGCAGCTAGAGGGGAGACCGGTGCCCACACAAAGACCGGCACTGACCAGCAAAGCTTCGGGAACCATCACACTGCCTGCGGCGTTATCCCGGTCCCACAGGAGAGTGTCATGAACAAGAAACCAGACCAGAAGGTCGACAAGAACAAGACCAGACCGGCGCAAACCGAGCGCGAGGTCTCCGATCCCCATCCCGGAAGTGTTTCCGACGGAACCCACCCTGAAGCGAATGAAGACAAATCCGAGGAGTGATGCTGCGCAACAGCTCCGCGTGCCTGGTCCCAGGTGATCAGGCGTGCGAAGCGGTTAGTCTTCGGGTGTTTGCCCCGCCCTTTCCCTAAAGGGCTGGGCAAACACGCGCCGCAAGCTCCGCGATAAATATTTGAAGCAGCTTTTTTCCACACCCTCCACGCCCATGCCATCATCTTCGCGCTCTCGCTGCCGGATGGACCCTCGAACGTGTTGGGCCAGGCGGGAGGAAGGCCTCTCGGGGTTTGCCGTAACGTGCGGTGAGACACGAGGGGAGGCGGAGGCCATCGGGGTTCCGCTGGCGGGCGGTCGGATTGACCGCGCAAAGCCAGCCACCGGGCCGGGTTTCGTTCCCTGCCTGCCGAAAGGCGGCTGAGGAACGACGAAACCGGTCCGGGCCTGTGGCGGACATGAAGCGCCGGATGCGGCGTGTCAGGGTCCGTGCCGGAATCTCGCCAGAACCACGCACGCGATCTGTCCTGATCGCGGCCGGAGCAATCCGGGCGGGGATAGACTCCCGCGGGTGCGAGGCGCCGCCTGTCGGATGCGGACATCATCCGGCGATGATCGGGCCGCGCGCGTGTTGCGCCACCCAATTTCTATCTTCCGTAAGGCAAAGCCCGCGTGCGGCCCTCCGGACACCATCTGCTTCAAACTCCGGCGTTTTTGCGTGCGGTAACGAGATCTGCTGCTTGCTGCAATCTCCCCCCTTGCGGGGGAGATGTCACGAAGTGACAGAGGGGGGTAGAGCTTCAGCGAGCACCGGCCCATCGAAACAAGCCGAAAAACACCCCCCTCTGTCGGCGATGCCGACATCTCCCCCGCAAGGGGGGAGATGGGTTCTGCGCACCACGCCGTGTCCAGTGCTCAATCCCCTCCACCCCTTGCGGCGTGGGGAACCGCATTGCAAAGTGGCGGCCAAGCGCTGCACGTCAACAGGCGGCATGCTGAATGTTAATCCCGAGACCTCATGAGGGAGTAAATCATGTCATTTGCCAAATTCACCATGGCTGCAGCCGCAGCTGTCATCGGATTGGGTGCCGTCAGTCTGCAGGCCCAGGATCTGCCCGATCTCGCCGGTAAATCGGTGGTGGTCGTTACCGAGAATGCCTATCCGCCGCTGCAGTTCATCGATCCGAAGACCGGCGAGCAGATCGGCTGGGAATATGATGCGATGAACGAGATCGCAAAGCGGATCAATTTCACCGTCGAGTACCAGAACACCTCGTGGGATGCGATGATTCAGGCGGTGTCGGACGCCCAGTACGAAATCGGCATGACCGGCATTTCGATCAAGGAAGACCGCAAGGAGAAGGTGGATTTTTCCGATCCCTATCTGCGCTCGGAAATGTTCATGCTGGTGCGTGGGGACGAGGATCGCTTCACCGATGCCGCGTCGTTTGCGGCGTTCGAGGATGGTCTGGTCGGTGCCCAGCCCGGAACCACGCCGTTTTATGTGGCTGTCTACGACGTGCTTGACGGCAATGAGCAAAATCCGCGCATCAAGCTGATGGAAACCTTTGGCGCCACAGTGCAGGCGCTGAAGACCGGCGATGTCGACATGGTGCTGACTGACGGCGTGGCCGGCAAGGGCTATGTCGGCGCCTCTGATGGCGGGCTCAAGCTGGTCGGCGGTCCGCTCGGCTCCGATGATTTCGGCTTCATCTTCCCCAAGGGCTCGGAGCTGGTTTCGCCGGTCAATGCTGCTATTGCCGCGATGAAGGCCGACGGCACCATCGACGCGCTGAACACAAAATGGTTCCTAGACTACAAGCTCGGCGGCTGAGTAGGTCTCGTGACAATCATTTTCGACGGATACAGGCCGGGAGCGCTTGGCGGCGTTCTCGGCCTGCATATGGATTATTACGCACGCGAATGGGGTTTCGGGCAGGCGTTCGAGACCAAGGTTGCCGCTGAGCTTTCCGAGTTTCTCACCCGCTTCGATCCCGAGCGCGATCTGTTCCTCACGGCCTGGCGCGGCAACGAGCTCGTCGGGTCGATCAGCATGGATGTCTCGGGCGGTGGCCCGGACGGCGCTCATCTGCGCTGGTTCGTGGTGTCGGACACCGAGCGCGGCAGCGGGGTTGGCAAGCAGCTGATGGCGCGCGCCATCGATCATACGGACCGTGTGGCGGCCTGCCCGGTGTGGTTGACCACTTTTGCCGGGCTGGAAGCGGCGCGGGCGCTTTACGAACGTTTTGGATTCGAACTCAGTTCTGAAAGCGATGCCGATCAATGGCAGGGCGGGGTGAAGGAGCAATTGTTCACGCGTCCGGCGCAGACGCCAGCCGAGAGTTTACAGACGTGAGTGCTTCGCCGGCTTCGACAGACAAGCCCGATTTTCCCTGGTGGCTGCTTGCCGCTGGCGGCATCGCGCTGTTTCTCGCCATCCAGATCGTCCTCAACGATCTCTACAGCCAGATATTCTCCATTGTCTCGAAGGGGGTCTGGATCACGATCTTCGTGACGCTTGTCGGCTTTGCGCTGGCCACCGCATTCGGGCTTTTGCTGGCGGTGATGGGGCTTTCAAAATCGCTGGCGCTGAGGCAGATCGCACGCTTCTATGTCGAGATCATCCGCGGCATCCCGATTCTGGTGCTGTTGTTCTACATCGCCTTTGTCGGCGCTCCGGGGTTTGTCGCAGCCTGGAACGGGCTGATGGCACCGCTGATCGAGGCGGGGCTGATCGGCGAAATGCGGGTGCGCGATGTTTCGCTTTTGTGGCGGGCGATCATCGCGCTGACCATCGGCTATTCGGCCTTCATCTCGGAGGTGTTTCGAGCCGGCATTCTGTCGGTCGACGAAGGACAGATCGAAGCCGCCAAGGCACTGGGGCTGACCCCGGTGCAGCGCTTCCGTTTCATCGTGCTGCCGCAGGCGATCCGCACCATTTTACCGCCGCTTGGCAATGATTTCATTGCCATGATCAAGGATTCTTCGCTGGTCTCGGTGCTCGGCGTCGCCGATCTGACGCAGATGGGCAAGGTCTATGCCTCGGGTTCGTTCCGGTTTTTCGAGACCTATTCGATCGTGGCCTATGTCTATCTGCTGCTGACTGTCGGTCTGTCGCTGGGGCTTAGGGGCTTGGAAAAACGCTTGCGGCGCGCCGATGAGGAACGCTCGGGCGGACGCGATTAGGCGGCAGAAAATTGGCCTAAGCCTGCGGCAATTCATATGGTGGCAAAACCCCTCAGATCTTGGTGGAAATTCCCGCAAATAATTGAAAAATATAGTGCTTCGGCGAATTTGAGTTTGCAATTTAGGGTTTTGTTAGCGGTGAGTGCGCAGGTTGCCCCGAACTCAACCCAGGATTCCATGCGTGCTTTCCAAACTCACTGCCAGGAGCTTCATTGGCTGGTTTTTCATCTTTGCCGGGCTGCTTGCCATGGGCACCGTTTTCTTTGGCCAGACGCTGTGGTTTGCTGTCCCGGTGATTGCAGGCAATGGCTGCATCAGCGGGGGTATCTGCGGAGAAATGGCGGCGGTTCTTGGTCTGTGGCTTCAGCCGTCACTGCTTCTTGCGGCGGCCTTGGCCGGGGCGATCGCATTCTGGCGCCGGGGTCTGGCAGTCGGTTCGCGGTTCTGGGCGCTGTTTCCGCTGGCGCTGCTGTTGCCGAATCTGCCCTCACTTTTCATGCTTGGTCAGATCTGGGGCGCGGATGTTGCGAGCGGATTTCTGTTCTTTCCGCGCTGGAGCCTTTTCGAACTTCTGCCCTTGCTGGCGCTCGGATTGCTGTTCTGTTTCCAGATAGAATACATGCCGGGATTTGGCGGCTCGATTGCCGGGACACGGTTATATGGCAGCATCCCGATCGGTTTGATCTATATCGTCACTTGTCTCTGGATCTGCTCGGATCTGGTTTTGTCGCTGTCGCCGCATCTGGGAATTCCGGTCTTCGCGGCCCAGAGCATTCGCGACGTTCTGCATTATCCGCTGTCCATCGCCAATGGCGAAGTGTTCGCCGGGCTTCCACCCTACGGCAAGAGGCCGGATCTTGTTTTGCCTCTCGGCACGTTGATCAATCTGATCGCCTTCGCGATACTGGTGTTTGCGCTGGTCTTTGACGGCTCCGGCCGCCTTCGCCGCGCCGGTGCGCTGATCTTCATCGACAAGACCGACGGAGATAATGACAAGCCGCTGTTTCGTCCGGGCGGCAAGTTCAGCGATTGAGGAGCTGAAGAGCACGTGGGGACGGAATCGCAACTTTTCAGCCGGCCCGGGTCAATGCTAAGTCAGCATTCGGGGAGATAAATATGGCTGAACGCAGCAATGAAGAGCTTGAGCAAGTCTATGCGGCCAAATCACCGGATGAGCTGAGCTCGGCCTATGCGGCCTGGGCTGCCGGCTATGATCGCGACACGCTGGCCGCTGGCTATTGTCTGCCGTTTCAGGTGCTGGCCTGGGTTTCGCGCTACGTCCAGCCGGATGCCGGTGCGCTGCTGGATGCGGGTTGCGGCACCGGGCTGTCCGGGCCCTATCTCAAGGCGCTCGGTTACAAGCACATAGCGGGGCTGGATTTCTCCGAAGAGATGCTGCGGGTGGCGGGTACACGCGGCGCCTATGATGATCTCCAGCGCGCTACGCTTGGCGAGGTGTTGCCGTGGGCAGACAATCATTTCGCAGCGTTCTTCTCGACCGGGGTGTTCACCGAAGGTCATGCGCCGGCGTCCGGTCTAACCGAATTGTGCCGCATTACCCGGCCGGGCGGGCATGCGGTGTTCACGGTGCGTGACACGATTTTCCACACTGGCGGATTCTCTGCGATAATAGCAGATCTCGCCAGCCGAGGGATCTGGCGGCAGCTCGAACAAAGCCCGCCGTTCCGGGCCTTTGCGCTGGATGAGCCGGACGTGCTGGTGACGGCCCATGTGTTTGAGGTGCTTGCCTGAGCAGACACAGTCTGCTTGCTCAATGAACGGGGTTCGGCGGTGCGGGTTCGGTTTGTTTCATATCGGCAGACACCGCGTTGACAATCCACTCGCGGAACGCCTTGATTTTCGGATTGTTGCGGCGGCTTGCCGGATGCACCAGCCAAATGCCGATATCATCGGTGCAATGGTGATTGAACGGCGCGGCAAGACGGCCGGTGGCCAGTTCCTCGGCATAATAGATGTGATTGAGGATGGCGACGCCATGACCGGCGAGGGCGGCGTTGCCGCACAGATCCTGCTCGATGTAATTGTGCCGTTTGTGACCTGACAGATCGGGCGCTGCAAGGCCTGCCATGGCAAACCACTTCAGCCAGGAATCCTGCTGTGCGCCGATGATCGGCAATCGCAGCAGGTCTTCGGGCTTTGAGATGTCGCCAATGCTTTCAGCGAGCGCCGGGCTGAGCATTGGCGCATAGGAAAACCGGCCAAGCAGATGGCATTCGTGTTCCGGCCAAGGACCAACACCCCACCGGATGCTGATATCAGCCGGATCGCGATTGAAGTCGGTGATCTTGCTCACTCTGAGCAGCCGCACCGCAATGGCTGGATAATCGAGCTGGAAACTGCCGAGATTGCGAGCCAGCCAGTGCGAGGCAAAAGTGGGCGAGGAGTGGATCTCCAGCGTTTCATTGGACACCTGACGTGCCGACAACATGGCTTCGCTCAGGAGTTCAAAGGCTTTGCCGACATTGGGCAGCATGCGCTCGGCAGCGTCTGTGTTGACGATCTGGCGAGGCTGGCGGAGGAAAAGCTGCTCCCCGAGAATATTTTCCAACAGTTTGATCTGATAGCTCACTGCCGTCTGCGTCATACCCAGCTCTTCCGCCGCACGCGAGAAACTGCCGTGACGGGCGACTGCCTCGAACACACGCAGGGCATTGAGCGGAAACTTCTTCGACAATTTCATGCATAAGTTCTCTTTATGGGCCTAGACGGTAATTCCGTTGGAATTACAGGCGGCAACGCGACAAGTTAGCCTCAAGACATATCAAAAGGAAAGCGTGATGGATGATCAATCATCTCAATCGCGGAGCCTATTTGCATGGCTTCGCGGGCTGGCGAAGCTGTGCCAGCGGATTTCCGGCGGCGTGGATGGCCGCAAGGGTCCGGCGATCAATGCCCTTGATGACAAGCTCAAGCGCGACATTGGCGTCGAGACTGATGGAAAGATGGGCGTGGGTGAGGTTCGTCAGGCATTTTACCGGAAAATGCTCGAACGCGGCCAGCCATTGCTTTGAGTGCATATGTGATTGCCGATTTGAACAGGAATTGATAAAAGCGCCTCCATGGAGACACGGATCGACATAAACGGCACTGCGCGGCGCATTTTTGTGCTGCAGGACAAGAAGCGCCTGCCCGGGCGTTTTCATGCCGCAATCGCCGGTGAGTTCAGCATCCGCGCGGCCTGACAGGGCCGCCGGAGACGACTGCCTGTGTCGAGACTTTCCTGAATTTTTTCGAATAATGGACGACTTATCATGACCGCACCACGCACACTCTACGACAAGATCTGGGATGACCACATGGTCGATGAGCAGGAGGATGGCACCGGCCTGCTCTACATCGACCGCCACCTCGTCCATGAAGTGACCAGCCCGCAGGCGTTTGAAGGCCTGCGCACCATGCACCGCAAAGTGCGGGCGCCGGAAAAGACGCTGGCCGTGGTCGACCACAATGTGCCGACGACGCCGGACCGGCACACCGGTATCAAGAACGAGGAAAGCCGCATCCAGGTCGAGGCGCTGGCCACCAACGCCGCTGAATTCGGCGTTGAATATTTCAACGAGAACGACAAGCGCCAGGGCATCGTCCACATTGTCGGCCCGGAGCAGGGCTTCACGCTGCCCGGCACGACAATCGTCTGCGGTGACAGCCACACCTCGACCCATGGCGCGTTCGGCGCGCTGGCGCACGGCATTGGCACGTCGGAGGTCGAGCATGTGCTGGCGACGCAGACGCTGATCCAGAGAAAAGCCAAGAACATGCTGGTCGAGGTCAATGGCGTGTTGCCCGAGGGCGTCACCGCCAAGGACATTATCCTTGCCATCATCGGCGAAATCGGCACCGCCGGCGGCACCGGCTATGTCATCGAGTTTGCCGGCGAGGCGATCCGTGCCTTGTCGATGGAAGGCCGCATGACGGTCTGCAACATGACCATTGAAGGCGGTGCCCGCGCCGGCCTGATTGCGCCGGACGAGAAGACCTACGCATACTTCAAGGGCCGGCCACGCGCACCCAAGGGCAAGGCCTGGGACATGGCGGTCGAGTACTGGAAGTCGCTCCCTTCCGATGAGGGTGCGCATTACGACAAGATCGTGCGTCTCGACGCAGCTTCGCTGCCGCCGATCGTTTCCTGGGGCTCGTCGCCTGAAGACGTGATTTCGATCACGGGCGCTGTTCCAAATCCTGATGACATCAAGGATGAAGCCAAGCGGACGTCAAAATGGCGGGCGCTGGAATACATGGGTCTCAAGCCCGGCACAAAAATCACCGACATCACGATTGACCGGGTGTTCATCGGCTCGTGCACCAATGGCCGGATCGAGGATTTGCGTGCCGCCGCCTCGGCGGTTGAAGGCAAGACCGTCAGCCCGACTGTCGACGCGATGGTGGTTCCGGGCTCGGGTCTGGTCAAGGAGCAGGCCGAAGCCGAAGGTCTCGACAAAATCTTCCTCGCAGCAGGCTTCGAATGGCGCGAGCCGGGCTGCTCGATGTGCCTGGCGATGAACGACGACCGGCTCAAGCCGGGCGAGCGCTGCGCCTCGACCTCGAACCGCAATTTTGAAGGCCGTCAGGGCTTCAAGGGCCGCACCCATCTGGTCTCGCCGACCATGGCGGCAGCGGCAGCGATTGCCGGCCACTTCGTCGATATCCGCGAGTGGAAATGATCTTTTTGCAGTTCGCCTGACTGCCTATGACACAAGAACCCGCCGTTGATCCGGCGGGTTCGTTCGTTTCAGGGCTCAAATCACAGGGCCGAGTAGGGCTTCGGGGGGCCTGCGACCCGTCAACCGAGATGCAGATGGGCCTCGATTGCCGCGGCGATGAAGGCCTTGCGGGCTTCCCTTGGCTCTGTATCGCCATGCACCACGTTCTCGCAGGCGATTTCGGCATCGTGGAAGCGGCTGCCATGAGTATCCGGCCAGCTTTGGTGCAGCAGCGCTTGCGCGTGGCGGGCGGTTTTCACGGGCCGCCGAAGGCCGGTCTTTGGATCTTCAATGGTAATCGGGTTGTTCCAGTTTGTTGATCTCATGATACTGCCTCCTTGGAGTTGATAAGGCAGTGTCTGCCTATCCCGGCCGGAGGTCACGCGGCTTCCGCTTGTTTGGTTACAGGCTGGTTCCACGGAAATCTGGAAGCGTCAAAATGTGTGCCGTTGCGGGACAGATTCGGTGGAGAATATGGATGGCATGACCATCCGGACCCGGGATTGGAGGGGTAATCGCTCGCCCTGGCTCTTAACGGCACAGGCCACTCTGATGTCGGCGTGACGCTTACGGCCGGATGACACAGACGCCGCCGCCATCGCAGCTGCCGGAGTTCTTGTCGATGATGATGATCTTCGGGCCTGACCGCGCGGACGAGGTGCTGCGGTCGCGCTTGAAGCGGATTGTCAGCTCGTCGTCGTCCCGTCTAATCCTGGTCGAAGGCGGCTTCAACGTCGAAGATCGGGATTTGCTCGCCTTGCCGGTCTGCGAGGTGGAGCGGTTGTCATCCTCATCGATGATGACAATGGTGACATCATCATTGTCGCGCAGCAATCTTGATTTGGCAGATGGCGCTTTCAACTCGGCGGCGAATGCCGTGGTGCTCATCGCGAACCCGATCGGCAGGGCCCCGATCAGCAGGGCCCCGATCAGCAGGGCCCCGATCAGCAGGGCAAGCGCTGCCCGGGAAGATTTTAGGGTCAAGGCGCGCGAAAAAAGCTTGGTGGTCATTGCAGTTTCCTTTTCTGCGGGTTCGCAGGGATATCCGGGCCTCGGGATCTTCCGTGATGCGCCGGTTTCCGGAACCATCTTTTGTCCTGGCCTTTGTTCTGGCACGCCAGCTGCAGCCGACCGTCGCAGACAATGTTGTTGCTATTGTGCATGAGGCCTGAATGCGAGTCACGCCAGCGCGTGGGCAATCGTGGATTAACGTTAAAATGCGGACCTCGCACTGCCGGGAAAGGGGCCTGTTGCGATGAGACTTTTGACAGGCTTGACCGGGCGGGCGGTTTGGCCGAAACATGCCGCCCATGGATACGCCCAAGAACATCGATATCTCGCTGTTGCGCCTGAATGACGCGCATCATTTCTCGCCCCTGCTGGCTGCCTATGTCCAGTCGCTCAAGCGCGGTGCTCCGCGGCGGCCGGATGACTTTTATGCCGAAACGCTGCTGCAGGACCGCGTCGCCCAGATTTTTGGTGCGCGGCTTGATGGCGAGTTGGTGGGTTTTGTCATTTTCTACGACCTGCCGGATCCGGTAACGGGTATGCGGCTGGGTCAGGTCGACCATCTTTATGTCAGCCATCTGCACCGCAAGATGGGCATCGCCCAGGCGATGATCGACCTGCTGGCAGAAGAAAGCGACGCCCATGGATGGTCGCGAATCATCCTCAACGCGCCGCGATTGCCGGAAGAAGGCCGCAAGCTCTACGAAAAACTTGCCACCAAGGCGGATTTTTCCAGCTGGGAATTGCGATTCGACCATTCGAATTGATTGTTTTGGCGTTTTGGTGAGCCCGATTGACTGGCTTGGCGCGGCGCATTGGCGCGTCGTTAAGCATTTTGAATCGTTTGAAGCGCTATGCAATGCAAAAGCCGGTTTTCGTTTTCGACGAAAGGCTTGCTTTCGAGTGCAAACAGTACTTTGACGCGGTGCACATAACGCACTAAAACCTCCTCACAGCCACCGCGCCGCGCTTCGTGGAGATGCGGCTGGCTCTCCTTGAGGGAATAAAGGACAAGGTCCCGATGACCAATGTGACGCAGAACCGGCCGTTGTCGCCGCACCTGAGTATCTACAAACCGATTCCGACCATGGTGATGTCGATCGTGCACCGGATCACCGGAATGGCGCTTTACGCCGGCACGCTGCTGGTCGCCTGGTGGCTGTTTGCTGCGGCGTCGGGAGAGGCCTATTTCGACTGGGTCAACGGCATTTTCGGCTCGCTGCTGGGCCGGTTGGTTCTGTTTGGCTACACCTGGGCACTGGTGCATCACATGCTTGGCGGTCTGCGCCATTTCGTCTGGGACACAGGTCGCGGTTTTGATCCGCAGACCTCGACCAAGATGGCATGGGCGACGCTTGCCGGTTCGATCATCCTGACGGTCCTGATCTGGATCGTCGGCTATGCAACCCGGTTTTAGGAGAGAGACATGGACAGCAAAAACATGCGCACGCCGCTCTCGAAGGTTCGCGGGCTCGGATCTGCCAAGGAAGGCACCGATCACTTCTGGCGCCAGCGTCTGACGGCGCTTGCCAACGTGCCGCTGCTGATCTTCTTCGTCGGGTTTATCGTCGTCTACAATGGCGAGCCCTATGCGGTTGTGGCCGGTGCACTGTCCAACCCGCTGGTGGCGGTGCTGATGGGGCTGGTTCTGATCTCGGGCATCATTCACATGAAGCTCGGCATGCAGGTGGTCATTGAGGACTACATTCATGCCGAGGGCATGAAGGTGAGCCTTCTCATTCTCAATAGTTTCTTTTCAATCGCTGTTGGCGCCGTGTCGCTGTTTGCGGTTCTCAAACTCGGCTTCGGAGGCTGACAGATCATGGTAATGACGTCCAGCGTCAACATTGGCGGACGCGACTATTCGATTGTTGATCACTCTTACGACGTGGTTGTCGTCGGAGCCGGCGGCGCCGGTCTGCGCGCCACGCTCGGCATGGCCGAACAGGGGTTTCGCACCGCCTGTATCTCCAAGGTGTTTCCGACCCGGTCGCACACAGTTGCAGCCCAGGGCGGCATCGCAGCCTCGCTGACCAACATGACGCCGGACAGCTGGCAGTGGCACATGTACGACACGGTCAAGGGCTCTGACTGGCTCGGCGATGTCGATGCCATGCAGTATCTGACCATGGAAGCGCCGAAAGCGGTTTATGAGCTAGAGCATTACGGTGTGCCGTTCTCGCGCACCGAGGATGGCCGCATCTACCAGCGGCCGTTCGGCGGCCACATGCAGAATTACGGCGAAGGCCCTCCGGTACAGCGCACCTGTGCGGCTGCCGACCGCACCGGCCACGCCATCCTTCACACGCTTTACGGTCAGTCGCTGAAGCACAACGCCGAATTCTTCATCGAGTATTTCGCTCTCGATCTGCTGATGGAAGACGATGGCCGCTGCACCGGTGTGGTCGCATGGAACCTTGATGACGGCACCATTCACCGCTTTTCGGCGAAGATGGTGGTGCTGGCCACCGGCGGTTATGGCCGGGCCTATTTCTCGGCAACGAGCGCCCACACCTGCACCGGCGATGGCAACGGGATGATTGCCCGTGCCGGCCTGCCGCTTCAGGATATGGAGTTCGTGCAGTTTCACCCGACCGGGATTTATGGCGCGGGCTGTCTGATCACCGAGGGCGCGCGCGGCGAAGGCGGCTATCTGGTCAATTCCGAGGGCGAGCGCTTCATGGAGCGCTATGCGCCATCAGCCAAGGATCTGGCCTCCCGTGACGTTGTCTCGCGCTGCATGACCATGGAAATCCGCGAAGGCCGTGGCGTTGGCAAGGCCAAGGACCACATCTTCCTGCATCTCGATCACCTTGATCCGGCAGTGCTCAATGAGCGGCTTCCGGGCATTTCCGAAAGCGCCAAGATCTTCGCCGGTGTCGACGTGACCCGCGAACCGATCCCGGTGCTGCCGACGGTGCATTACAACATGGGCGGCATTCCGACCAACTACTGGGGCGAAGTGCTCAACCCGACAACGGCTGAGCCGGACCGGGTGACGCCCGGCCTGATGGCGGTCGGTGAAGCCGGCTGTGCTTCGGTGCATGGCGCCAACCGTCTCGGCTCAAACTCGCTGATCGATCTGGTGGTGTTCGGCCGCGCCGCTGCGATCCGCGCCGGTGAAGTCATCGACCGGGATTCGGCGATCCCTGCGGTCAACGAGGCATCGTTCGAGAAGATCATGACGCGCTTCGACCGGCTGCGCCATGCTGATGGCTCGCAGTCGACTGCGGATCTGCGTGAGAAAATGCAGCGCGCCATGCAGGATGACGCCGCCGTGTTCCGTACCCAGGAATCGCTGGAATCGGGCTGCAAGCGGATGTCCGCGATCTGGGCCGAACTTCCCGATGTGAAGGTCACCGACCGGTCGCTGATCTGGAACTCGGACCTGATGGAAACGCTGGAACTGGAAAACCTGATGGCCTGCGCCATCACCACGGTCTATGGCGCGGAAGCCCGCAAGGAAAGCCGCGGCAGCCATGCCCGCGAAGACTATGTCGGCGGCCCCTATGGCGGCCGCGACGACGAGAACTGGCGCAAGCACACGCTGGCCTGGGTGGATGACAAGGGCAAGGTCACACTCGACTACCGCCCGGTTCACACCGAGCTGATCGCCGAGGGCATCGATCTCGCCAAGATCGCACCCAAAGCCCGCGTGTATTGAGAGGGAACAGAGACCATGGTTGAACTCACACTCCCGAAGAATTCGCAGCCGAAGCCGGGCAAAACCTGGCCGAAGCCGCAAGGCGCGACAAACACCCGCGAATTCAAGATTTATCGCTGGTCGCCGGATGACGCCGAGAACCCGCGCATCGATACGTTCCACATCGATATGGATGATTGCGGGCCGATGGTGCTCGACGGTCTGTTGTGGATCAAGAACAAGATCGACGCGACGCTGACGCTGCGCCGGTCCTGCCGCGAGGGCATTTGCGGTTCCTGTGCGATGAACATCGACGGCACCAACACGCTTGCCTGTACCAAGGGGCTGGACGAGATCGACGGTGCGGTGAAGGTCTACCCGCTGCCGCATCTGCCGGTGGTCAAGGATCTGGTGCCGGACCTGACCAATTTCTACGCCCAGCACCGCTCGATCGAGCCATGGCTCAAAACCGTGTCACCGACACCGGAGAAGGAATGGCGGCAGAGCCACGAGGACCGGGCCAAGCTCGATGGTCTTTACGAGTGCATTCTGTGCGCCTGCTGCTCGACCTCGTGCCCGAGCTACTGGTGGAACGGCGACCGCTATCTCGGCCCCGCCGTGCTGTTGCAGGCATATCGCTGGCTGATCGATTCACGTGATGAATCCACCGGCGAGCGGCTCGATGATCTTGAGGATCCGTTCCGGCTCTATCGCTGCCACACCATCATGAACTGCGCGCAAACCTGCCCCAAGGGTCTCAACCCTGCCAAGGCGATTGCCGAGATCAAGAAGATGATGGTCGAGCGCCGGGTGTAAAACTGCATCGGACATTCACCGAATCAAGAGGCCACCCCTGAGGGTGGCCTTTTTCGTTTCAGCGTGTCGAATGTCTCCGGCCTTCAGCCCAGCGCTTGTGTCAGATCGGCGATCAGATCGCCTGCATCCTCGATGCCGACCGAGACGCGGATCAGGCTTTCCGGGATGCCAGTGTGCGGCTCGATGGTGTGGCGGTGTTCGACAAGGCTTTCGACGCCGCCCAATGAGGTGGCGCGGTGAAACAGCTTGAGGCGTCCGACAACAGCGAGCGCCTCGGGACCGCCACCCTTGACCAGAAACGAGAACAGGCAGCCGAAACCGCCGTGCATTTGGTGCTTGGCGATGTTATGGCCGGGATGGCTCTCGAGGCCGGGATAGTAGACGTCGGTGACTTTCGGATGCTGGCTCAGAAATTCTGCGATTGTTTGCGTCGAGCGGCACATGCGCTCCACCCGGAGCGGCAGGGTGCGCATGCCGCGCAGCAATAGCCAGGCTTCGAACGGCCCGATCACGGCGCCGGCGTCGTGGCGGTCGGCCTTGATGTCGGTCCAGATCTTGGCTGCGGGCGTCGAGGTGGCGAGCACGCCGGCCAGCACATCGGAATGGCCGTTGATCGCCTTGGTGGCGGAATGCATGACGATGTCGGCGCCGTGTTCCAACGGCCGCTGCAAAATCGGGGTGGCAGCTGTGGAATCAACCGCCAGCAATCCGCCGGCGGTGTGGGCGCATTTTGCGGCATGGGCAATGTCGACTGTTTTCAGCCAGGGGTTGGATGGTGTCTCGATGAACACCAGATCCGGATTGTGGGTGGTGCAGGCCTGTTCGAGCAGGCTCTGATCGGCGGCGTCGACCTCGTGCAGGGTAATCTGGCGGCGGGCGGAGAAATCTCTCAGCCATTTGGTCGTGCCCCAGTAGATACCTGACTGCGCCAGGATAGTTGCCCCGTTCGGCAGCGTGCGAAACAGCGCCGCGATGGCCGCCATGCCGGATGGAAACAGCAGGGCTTCCTCAGCGCCTTCGAGGCGCGCAAGCACGTTTTCTGCAATGCGGACAATGTCGGAATTGTCGCGCAGGTAGATGTTGTCGGGATTGACCAGCGCATAGTTCTCATCGCGCACGAAAGTGGTCGAGGGCTGCATCGGCGGCACCACACCGCCCGACGGTATGTCGATAACGCCGCCGGCCTGGGCTGCAATGGTGGAGGGTTTGAGATCATTGGGGAGCGTCATGGGTATCTGTCTTTCCCTGGCAGTGCGGCCAGATTTCCGGACGCATTCCGCGTCCCGCCATTGCCCTCGTGTCTATGCAGTCCTGCGGTGAATTTCAACGCCCTGCTGCAGGCTGACTGAATTGCGGGATTTTGCTGTGCCGATGATTTGGATGACGGTTTGACCGCGATCAAATCCTCGTCCCTCGTGGACTGCTACCGGTGCTGTCTGCCAGTTTCAGGCAAAGGGGAACAGCAATGGCCGAGACGAACTGGAATGCATTCATCGATCAGACCAACTCCCGGATGGCGGAGCTTCGCAAGGCGATGCCGGAGCAATCCAAAGGCTTTGGACAACTGGCGCAGGCGGCGATCGCGCCCGGTGTGCTTGATTCCAAAACCAAGGAGCTGATCGCGCTGGCAATAGGCATCACTGCGCGTTGTGACGGCTGTCTTGCCTTTCACGCCAAGGCGGCACGTCAATATGGCGCTACCCGCGAGGAGATCGTCGAGACCATCGGCGTCGCGGTTTATATGGGTGGCGGACCGTCGATGATTTATGGCGCCGAGGCGCTGGATGTATTCGACGCAGTTGGCTGAGCATCAGACGGTTTGATCCTGCCTTCGGGTTGGGTTGGGGCTTCACGGCTTTGTGCGGAAGTGTGAGTTGTTTTATGTGTGTTCCGGGCTAGGTTCCTGTCAGACAAAGGAGACCTCCATGCTCAGACTGCTGCTCTCGTCCGCCGTGTTCGCTACCGCTTTGACCGCCGCGCCTGTCCGCGCCGATGAAACCGGTATCGCGATCTTTGCCGGCGGCTGTTTCTGGTGCGTGGAATCGGACTTCGATCATGTCAAAGGCGTCACGGTAACCACATCGGGCTATATCGGCGGCAAGGGTGACAATCCGACCTATAAATCCCACGTCGCCAATGGCGACCGGGAAGCGGTCGAGATCAAATATGACCCGGCGGTGGTGAGCTATGCCGAATTGCTGAAAACCTTCTTCCGCACCGTCAACCCGACCGATGACGGCGGCCAGTTCTGCGACCGGGGTCACAGTTATACGACCGCCGTTTACACGCTGAATGACGAGCAGGCAGCTCTTGCCGAGGCGGCCAAGGCTGAAGCCGGGAAGGCGCTTGGCAAGACTGTCGTCACCGAGATCGCGCCGGCCGCCAAATTCTGGGCCGCGGAAGATTACCATCAGGATTTCTATGAAAAGAGCCCGGTGCGCTACAATTACTATCGCCGCGCCTGTGGCCGAGACGGTGATGTCAAATCACTGTGGGGCGATGAGGCGGCGTTCGGCGTCGTCAAATAAAGATGCTGATCAGCGGCTGTGATTTTAGGGATGTCATGAACGCCCCGGTTCGGGCGAGGTAAAATGCCCGGAGCGGTTATGTGCTGGACGGAAGTCCCGGCAAGCTGCATGTTCTCGGGGAATGTGATGGTTGCCCCAGAAGGCTGTGTCTGACTGCCTGGTATGCAAATACGCGGGTGACAAAGCTGGTAAGATTCGTGTATTGGCGACAATAACATTGGATTATCGTCTTGCTAATATGCTCTTGGGGCCGGTTTGCCTTGCAATTTCCATCCTATGGTCATTTTATGCGGTTTAATGGGACGAACAGCGAAGCACATGTTTCGCGTAACCGGAGCTTACCTATGAAGATGCACACCTTGCTGGTCGCAGTTGCGGTCGCCGCAGTGCTTGGCGGATGCCAGCGGACATCGTTCGGCGACATGAACACCCAGCAGCAGCCGGCTCCGTTGATGCCTGCGCCGGTTGGTGGCGTCCAGTCGGGCCAGCTGGCACCTCCGATGGCACCAGCGCCAGGTGAGTTTCCCGTAGCGCCGACCACCCCGGAGCAGACGATGGCGCCACAGGTAGCCGAAGCGAATGCGCCTGAATTGACACGCGAAGCCCTGATTGGCCGCTGGTCGGCAGGCTCAGGCGGCTCTACATGCGATGTTTTCCTGTCGCTGACCAAATGGACCGGCGGATACCGCGCAGCCTCGCGCGGATGTGTTGGCAATGCAGCGGCAATCGCGGCATGGGATGTGCAGGGCAAGCAGGTCATTCTCGCGGATTCCAGCGGAAACCAGATTGCGCGGCTCTACCAGTCAGCCAATGAGCGTTATGATGGCTCGACCTCGACGGGTCAGCCAATCTCCCTTTCCCGCTAAGATCAGGGCGCGTTATAACGCGATAGGTCCTGCTTGATGAGCTGGAAGAGACACGACACCGTTGCGAACGCCTATGCGTCCCGTGTGGCCAGTGGCGAATTTTCAGAGGATCCGGCGCAGGTTCGTCTGGCGGACCGGCTGGATGTCTTGCTCGAGCAGGTTTCCACAAAACGGCTTGCCAACAAATCCAGCGCGCTGGGCTGGATGTTCGGGCGCAAGCAAGCCGCGAAAGTGCCGCCGCGCGGGCTTTATGTTCATGGCTCCGTCGGCCGTGGCAAGACCATGCTGATGGACATGTTCTATGAGCTGGTGCCGGCCAAACGCAAACGGCGGGCGCATTTTCTCGATTTCATGGCTGATGCGCATTCACGCATTCACGCACATCGTCAAAAACTGAAAGCCGGCGAAACCAAGGAAACCGATCCTGTTCCGCCGGTGGCAGCCCAGCTGATCGAAGAGGCCTGGGTGCTGTGCTTTGACGAATTCTCGGTCACTGACATTGCCGATGCCATGCTGCTGTCGCGGTTGTTCGAGCAATTGTTCAAACGCGGCTGCGTGCTGGTGGCGACTTCCAATGTCGAGCCGGACCAGCTCTATCGTGACGGCCTGAACCGGCAGCTGTTTCTGCCATTCATCGGTCTCCTGAAAGAAAATGTCGACATCATCAATCTCGATGCGCGCACCGATTACCGGATGGAGACGACAACCCGGATGCCAGTCTATCACCAGCTGAGTGAAGGTGAAGACGATGATGTCATGGACCTTGCGTGGAAACGGACGACAGCCGGCAAGCTGATTGCTGCCGACACGGTCCGGGTTCAGGGCCGGGATGTGGCTGTGCCGGAAGCCGGAGCAGGTGCCGCCCGGTTTTCATTTGCAGACCTGTGCGAGGTTCCGCTGGGCGCTTCCGACTATGCAGCGATTTCGGAGCGCTATCACACGGTTTTTGTCGACCGGGTGCCGGTGATGGCCGAGGCCGGCCGCAATGCGGCCAAACGCTTCATCACCCTGATTGACACTCTGTATGATCGCAAGAACCGGCTGTTTGTGTCCGCCTCAGCAAAGCCGGATGGCCTGTATCTGGCGACGTCCGGAACCGAGAGTTTCGAGTTTACACGCACCGCATCACGTCTCAATGAAATGCAAAGTGAGGCCTATCTGGACGCAAGCCGGGCAAATCAGTTGCTGAATGTGCCCGGCGAAAACTAAAAATATTTACGTTTACGTAAGACTTTCAGAAGCTAACCGATTGAAAATGCTCATGTCGAAAGTTTGAGTTGCCAGTAACTGGCAATAGGTCTATGCGAATTGTCGAAATCGGGGCCAGGCGTTCGGCGGGTTCCATACCACAACGACCTGCGGAGATTTTCGATATGGCGCGTAATAAAATTGCTTTGATTGGCTCGGGAATGATTGGTGGCACGCTTGCTCACCTGGCCGGCCTGAAAGAACTGGGCGACGTCGTCCTGTTCGATATCGCCGAGGGCACGCCGCAGGGCAAAGCGCTCGACATCTCGCAGTCCGCGCCTGCCGAAGGCTTTGATTCCCGCCTGTCCGGTGCCAATGATTACTCGGCAATCGAAGGCGCCGATGTCTGTATCGTCACCGCCGGTGTCGCCCGCAAGCCTGGCATGAGCCGCGACGACCTTCTCGGCATCAATCTGAAAGTCATGGAACAGGTTGGCGCGGGCATCAAGAAATATGCTCCCAACGCCTTCGTGATTTGCATCACCAACCCGCTCGACGCGATGGTCTGGGCCTTGCAGAAATTCTCCGGCCTGCCGAAGAACAAGGTCGTCGGCATGGCCGGCGTGCTCGATTCGGGCCGCTTCCGCCATTTCCTCGCCGAAGAATTCAATGTCTCGATCGAAGATGTCACAGCCTTCGTGCTGGGAGGCCACGGCGATACCATGGTTCCGCTGGCACGTTACTCGACGGTTGCCGGCATTCCGCTGCCTGACCTGATCAAGATGGGCTGGACCTCGAAGGAAAAGCTCGAAGAAATCATCCAGCGCACCCGTGACGGCGGCGCCGAGATTGTTGGGCTGCTCAAGACCGGCTCGGCCTATTATGCGCCGGCTGCCTCGGCGATCCTGATGGCTGAAAGCTACCTCAAAGACAAGAAGCGGGTTCTACCCTGCGCTGCGTATCTGTCAGGTCAGTATGGCGTGAAGGACATGTATGTCGGCGTGCCTTGCGTTATCGGCGAAGGCGGCATCGAACGCATCATCGAGATCGAAATGAACAAGACCGAACAGAAGGCATTCGACAGCTCGGTGGCTGCTGTTGCTGGTCTTTGCGAAGCCTGCATCGCGATTGCCCCGAACCTCAAGTAAACGAGGTCACAGCATCGTCTGACCGCAAACAAACGGGTTTTGCGTTCAGACTTGCGTAAGGACAAGGCGTTAGAGCGTTGTCATGGTTCATCGAACGTTAAAGCGCTCTAGTCCGTTTACTCAATCCAGGAGTTCCCATGAACATCCATGAATACCAGGCCAAAGCCCTCTTGAAGGGTTTTGGCGCGCCGGTGGCCGAAGGGGTCGCCATTTTCTCCGCTGACGAAACGGAAGCGGCTGCGAAGTCGTTGCCCGGCCCGCTTTACGTGGTCAAGAGCCAGATCCACGCCGGTGGGCGTGGCAAGGGCAAGTTCAAGGAACTCGGTCCTGACGCCAAGGGCGGTGTGCGGCTGGCATTCTCGATTGACGAAGCAAAGTCGCATGCGGCTGAAATGCTCGGCAACACGCTTGTTACCAAGCAGACCGGACCTGCCGGCAAGGTGGTCAACCGGCTCTACATCGAAGACGGCGCCGACATCGAGCGCGAACTCTATCTTTCGATCCTGGTAGATCGCACCGTCGGTCAGGTGGCTTTCGTGGTTTCCACCGAAGGCGGCATGGACATCGAGGCGGTCGCTGAAAAGACGCCTGAAAAGATCATCACGGTCGCCATCGACCCGCAGGCAGGAGTCACTGCGGCGGATCTGGCCAAGCTCAATGGCGCGCTCGAGCTTTCGGGCGAGGCTGCCAAGGACGGCGAAAAGCTGTTCCCGATCCTCTACAAGGCGTTTGTCGAAAAGGACATGGCGCTGCTCGAAATCAACCCGCTGATCGTCATGAAGACCGGCCGTCTGCGTGTGCTCGATGCCAAGGTGTCGTTCGACAACAACGCGCTGTTCCGCCACGACGACATTGTCGCACTGCGCGACCTGACCGAGGAAGACGCCAAGGAAATCGAGGCGTCGAAATACGATCTCGCCTATGTGGCGCTCGACGGCAATATCGGCTGCATGGTCAATGGTGCAGGCCTTGCCATGGCGACGATGGACATCATCAAGCTCTACGGTCAGGAGCCTGCCAACTTCCTCGACGTTGGGGGGGGCGCGACCACTGAAAAGGTCACGGCGGCGTTCAAGATCATCACTGCTGACCCGGCCGTCAAAGGCATCCTGGTCAACATTTTCGGCGGCATCATGAAGTGTGACGTCATTGCCGAAGGCGTGGTTGCTGCGGTCAAGGAAGTCGGCCTCAAGGTTCCGCTAGTGGTTCGTCTCGAAGGCACCAATGTGGCGCTCGGCAAGAAGATCATCAACGAAAGCGGCCTCGACGTGATCGCGGCTGACGATCTCGACGACGCAGCCCAGAAGATCGTCAATGCGGTGAAGGGATCCTGAGACCATGTCTATTCTTATCGACAAGAACACCAAGGTCCTGGTTCAGGGTCTGACCGGCAAAACCGGCACCTTCCACACCGAGCAGGCGCTGGCCTATCACGGCACGCAGATGGTCGGTGGTATCCACCCGAAAAAGGGCGGCTCCACCTGGGAAGGCTCGGGCGGCCAGAAGCTTCCGATCTTCGCGTCCGTCGCTGACGGCAAGGCCCAGACCGGCGCCAATGCGTCTGTGATCTACGTGCCGCCGGCAGGTGCCGCGGCTGCGATCATCGAAGCCATCGAAGCCGAGATCGAACTGATCGTCTGCATCACCGAAGGCATCCCGGTGGCCGACATGATCCGCGCCAAGGCTATCCTCGACAAGTCGAAGTCACGGCTGATCGGTCCCAACTGCCCAGGCGTCATGACGCCGGACCAGTGCAAGATCGGCATCATGCCGGGCAATATCTTCAAGAAGGGTTCGGTGGGCATCCTGTCGCGCTCCGGCACGCTGACCTATGAGGCCGTGTTCCAGACCACCAATGAAGGTCTTGGCCAGTCCAGCGCTGTCGGCATCGGCGGCGATCCGGTCAAGGGCACCGAGTTCATCGACATTCTCGACCTGTATCTCGACGATCCGGAAACCGAATCGATCATCATGATCGGCGAAATCGGTGGTTCGGCTGAAGAAGATGCAGCCGAGTGGCTGATCGAACAGGCCAAGAAGGGCCGCAAGAAGCCGATGGCAGGCTTCATCGCCGGCCGCACGGCACCTCCCGGACGCACCATGGGCCATGCTGGCGCTGTGATTTCGGGCGGCAAGGGCGGCGCTGACGACAAGATCAAGGCCATGGAAGCTGCGGGCATCCGCGTCTCTCCATCGCCTGCGCGTCTTGGCAAGACATTGGTCGAAGTCCTCAAGGGATAGAGCAAGCATATGCGCATGACCGACATTGCTTTCGGCATCACCGAGTGGGACGGCATCGAGCCGGTTCGCCATCCCGGTGATGTCGGGCATGCAATGTGGCGCACTCGCACTTTTGGTCCGGAGGATAACCCCGTCCGTGTTCGGGTTGTGGATTATTCTCCGGGTTATGAAGCAGACCATTGGTGCGAAAAGGGACATATTCTGTTTTGTCTTGAAGGCGAGATGGATACCGTTCTTGCGGATGGCCGTGCGTTCAAACTGAAACCCGGAACAAGTTATCAGGTCGCCGATGGAGCGGAGCCGCATCGCTCCAGTTCTGCCGGCGGCGCGAAACTGTTCATTGTCGATTGAACTTTTGAGGTCAAATCCATGAGCGACGCCGTGCGCGAAACGCTGGACCGCTACTACGCCGCGCTGAAAGCGGGCGACAGGGTGGCCCTGCGCGACGTCGTATCAGACGATATCGAGGTTCATTATCCGGCGCCGGAAGGGCTTTTGCCCTGGGCTGGAGACTGGACCGGGTTCGAAGGCTTCGAGGCGTTTATTGCGGCCGTGGGCGATCATCTGGTGATCGACACGGTCGAACCACTTGCGGTCCATGTCGCGGGCGACACCGTGATCACGGTGCTCAAGGGCGAGTGGACGGTGAAAGCGACGGCACGCAAGGTGCGCACGGAAACAGTCAATCTATTCACACTACGGGACGGCAAGATCGTCCGCTACCAGGTTTTCAGCGACACGGCGGCGCTGGGGACCGGGTTGGGAAGGCTTGCCGCGGCGTAAAGGCCACGCAAGCCTCAAAGTCTAGGGATAGGGCCGGAACCGGCCCGGAAACAAGGTGAGACCCATGGCACGCAACGACGAAGCCAACGACATCATGGCAGAAACGTCATTCCTGTATGGCGGCAACGCTGCCTACATCGAGCAGATGTACGCCCGGTTTCAGGATGATCCGGGCAGCTTGCCAGCCGAATGGCAGTCGTTTTTCGCCGAACTGAAAGATGATCCGGATCAGGTTCGCAAATCCGCGGCAGGCGCTTCGTGGAAGCAGCCCAATTGGCCGATTCCGGCCAATGGCGAACTGGTTTCGGCGCTTGACGGCGATTGGGGCTATGTCGAGAAAATCGTCGCCGACAAGCTCAAGGGCAAGGCCCAGGCGGCAGGCACGCCGGCAGAAACTGGCGATGTGACCCAGGCGACGCGCGATTCCGTCAGGGCGCTGATGATGATCCGCGCCTTCCGCATGCGCGGCCATCTGCACGCCAAGCTTGATCCGCTCGGAATTGCCCAGCAGCCTGACAATGATTACAACGAATTGTCGCCGGAAGCCTACGGTTTCACCGAGGCCGATTATGACCGTCGGATCTTCATCGATTTCGTGCTCGGGCTCGAATACGCGACCATCCCCGAGATGATCGACATCCTGCAGCGCACCTATTGCTCGACGCTCGGTGTCGAGTTCATGCACATCTCCAATCCGGAAGAGAAATCCTGGATCCAGGAGCGCATCGAAGGGCCTGAAAAGGGCGTCGAATTCACCGACATGGGCAAGAAGGCAATCCTGCAGAAGCTGATCGAGGCGGAAGGTTTCGAGCAGTTCATCGATGTCAAATACAAGGGCACCAAGCGGTTTGGCCTTGATGGCGGCGAATCGCTGATCCCGGCGATGGAGCAGATCATCAAGCGCGGCGGCAATTTGGGGTTGAAGGAAATCGTCTTCGGCATGGCCCACCGGGGCCGTCTCAATGTGCTGACCCAGGTGATGGGCAAGCCGCACCGGGCAGTGTTTCACGAGTTCAAGGGTGGTTCGTTCAAGCCCGACGAAGTCGAGGGCTCGGGCGACGTCAAATATCATCTTGGCGCCTCGTCGGACCGCGAATTCGACAACAACAAGGTTCATTTGTCGCTCACTGCCAACCCCTCGCATCTGGAAATCGTCAATCCGGTGGTGATGGGCAAAGTTCGCGCCAAGCAGGATATGATGGCCACCGAGTTTGAAGGCGACATCATTCCGCTGAGAGAGCGGGTCAAGGTCATGCCGCTGCTGCTGCATGGCGATGCGGCGTTTGCCGGTCAGGGCGTTGTGGCTGAAATCCTCGGCCTCTCGGGCCTGCGTGGCCACCGTGTTGGCGGAACAGTGCATTTCATCATCAACAACCAGATCGGTTTCACCACCAATCCGGGCTTCTCGCGCTCGTCGCCTTACCCGTCGGATGTGGCGAAAATGATCGAAGCGCCGATTTTCCATGTCAATGGCGATGACCCGGAAGCGGTGGTCTATGCCGCCAAGGTGGCGACGGAATTCCGCATGAAATTCCACAAGCCGGTGGTGGTCGACATGTTCTGCTATCGCCGATTCGGCCACAACGAGGGCGATGAGCCGGCGTTCACCCAGCCTAAGATGTACAAGAAGATCCGCAGCCACGAGACGGTTGTGACGCTCTATTCGCGCCGCCTGATCGAGGAAGGCGTGATCACCGATGGCGAATTCGAAAAGATGAAGGCGGACTGGCGCGCCAATCTGGAAACCGAATTCGACATCGGCCAAAGCTACAAGCCAAACAAGGCTGACTGGCTCGACGGGGTGTGGTCGGGTTTGCGCACCGCCGACAATCAGGATGAGCAGCGCCGGGGCAAGACTGCCATGCCGCTCAAGCAGTTGCGCGAGATTGGCAAGAAACTGTCGGAAGTTCCCGCCGACTTCAAGGCGCACCGCACCATCCAGCGGTTCATGGATAACCGGGCCAAGATGGTCGAGACCGGCGAAGGCATCGACTGGGCATTTGCCGAGGCGCTGGCCTTTGGGTCGCTGGTCGTGGAAGGCACCAAGATCCGGTTTTCCGGACAGGATGTCGAGCGTGGCACCTTCAGCCAGCGGCATTCGGTGCTCTACGATCAGGAAACCGAAGACCGCTATATTCCGCTCGCCAACCTGGCGCCGAATCAGGCCCGTTATGAGGTCATCAACTCGATGCTGTCGGAAGAGGCGGTGCTGGGGTTTGAATATGGCTACTCGCTGGCACGACCCAACGCGCTGACCCTGTGGGAAGCCCAGTTCGGCGATTTCGCCAACGGCGCCCAGGTGCTGTTTGACCAGTTCATTTCGTCGGGTGAGCGTAAATGGCTTCGGATGTCGGGTCTCGTCTGCCTGCTGCCGCATGGCTATGAGGGGCAGGGTCCGGAGCATTCCTCGGCCCGTCTCGAGCGCTTCCTGCAAATGTGCGCGGAAGACAACATGCAGGTTGCCAACTGCACCACGCCGTCGAACTATTTCCATATCCTGCGGCGGCAGATGAAGCGCGATTTCCGCAAACCGCTGATCATGATGACGCCGAAATCGCTGCTGCGTCACAAGCGGGCGGTGTCGACGATGGCGGAAATGTCGGGCGAAAGCTCTTTCCACAGGTTGTTGTGGGACGATGCCGAAGTGCTCAAGAACGAGCCGATCAAGCTGGTCAAGGACAACAAGATCCGCCGTGTGGTGATGTGCTCGGGCAAGGTCTATTTCGATCTTTATGAGGAGCGCGAGAAGCGCGGCATCAACGATGTCTACCTGCTGCGTCTGGAACAGCTTTATCCGTTCCCGGCCAAGGCCTTGATCAACGAGCTCGGCCGTTTCCGCAACGCCGAAATGGTGTGGTGCCAGGAAGAGCCCAAGAACATGGGATCCTGGTCGTTCATCGATCCATATCTCGAGTGGGTGCTGGCGCATATCGACGCTAAATTCCAGCGGGTTCGCTACACCGGCCGTCCGGCTTCGGCGTCCACGGCAACGGGTTTGATGTCGCGTCACCTTGCACAGCTTGAAGCCTTCCTTGAGGATGCGTTGGGCGGGTAACGCTGCTGACGCCTATTCCTTGCGACCTGTCTGACTGAAAAAGAACGGAAACAAATATCATGGCTACTGAAGTTCGCGTCCCGACCCTTGGTGAATCCGTCAGTGAAGCCACCATCGGCACCTGGCTCAAGAAAGAGGGCGACACCGTAAAGGTGGATGAACCGCTGGTTGAGCTTGAAACCGACAAGGTTTCGATCGAGGTTCCATCGCCTGTCTCCGGCGTTTTGAGCGAAATTCTCGCCAAGGACGGCGAGACTGTCGAGGTCAATGCACTGCTGGCACAGATCACCGAGGGCGCAGTCGGCGCGGCACCCGCCAAGACTGAGGCCAAAGCCGAAGCGCCTGCTGCTGCAAAAGCTGCCGCACCGGCGCCTGCCGCCAAGACCGGTACAGACATGCCAGCCGCACCATCAGCACAAAAGCTGATGGCGGAGAACAAGATGGATGCCAGCGCGGTTGCCGGAACAGGCAAGCGCGGCCAGGTGCTCAAGGGCGACGTTCTCGACGCCATCGGCAAGGGTTCAGCGGCTGCTCCTGTCGCAGCAGCCCCGCGGGTGGCTTCGTCGGCGGATGATGCTCCGCGCGAAGAGCGGGTGAAGATGACCCGTCTGCGCCAGACCATCGCGCGGCGGCTGAAGGAAGCCCAGAACACGGCTGCGATGCTGACCACCTACAACGAGGTGGACATGAGCGCGGTGATGGAGCTGCGCAAGAAATACAAGGACCTGTTCGAGAAGAAGCACGGCGTCAAGCTCGGCTTCATGGGCTTCTTTACCAAGGCAGTGACCCATGCGCTGAAGGAAGTTCCCGGCGTCAATGCCGAGATGGACGGCACTGACATCATCTACAAGAACTATTGCCATGTCGGCGTCGCTGTCGGCACCGACAAGGGGCTGGTGGTGCCGGTGGTTCGCGATGCCGACCAGATGAGCATTGCCGGTATTGAACAGGAAATCGGCCGTCTGGGACGCGCCGCGCGCGATGGCGAACTGTCGATGGCCGACATGCAGGGCGGTACCTTCACCATTTCCAATGGTGGCGTTTACGGATCTCTGATGTCCTCGCCGATCCTCAACTCTCCGCAGTCGGGCGTGCTTGGCATGCACAAGATCCAGGAACGCCCGATGGCGATCGGTGGTCAGGTGGTAATCCGGCCGATGATGTATCTGGCGCTCAGCTATGACCACCGCGTTGTTGACGGAAAGGAAGCCGTGACCTTCCTGGTCCGGGTCAAGGAAAGCCTGGAAGATCCCGAGCGTCTGGTTCTCGATCTCTAGGGAGCAGGTTGATGGCTTCGGCCCACCTTCCAAAGTTGATGCTTGCGGCCACGCTGATGGCCGCAAGCGGGACACCGGCACAGGCGGCCTGTCCGCAGGCGCTGGCGGTGTATGCCGAGGCCGCATCTGGTGCCGAGATCGCTTTTTCGGGTCCGCTGTCGGATGCCGACGGGATGCAGCACCGCTTCAGCCTGAGTTTTGCCGAAAATGGTGTTAGAATGGATGGCGTGGTGATGATGGCGGGAGAGCCGGACCGGCCCTGGGGCGTGATCCTACATGATTGCCCTGAAGGTGACGCTACCGGCGCCGAGATCGCCGCCTGCACGGTCTGGGAAGGCGTCCTCTATACCATCGGCAAGACCGGCGAGGCCGGCTGGCTGCCGGTGCTGGACGCCAATCTCGAAGCCGGCGACAGCTTGCTGCTACCCGACTTCGGCGCTGCCGTGATGCAGTCGCAGGCGTGGCAGGCCAAACAGATATCAATGCTTCCCGGCGACGTGTTTCGGTTGAAAGCCTGCCAGGAATGAATTTCGGATCATAAGGACAAGACCATGAGCTACGACGTCATCATCATCGGTTCCGGACCCGGCGGCTATGTTTGCGCCATCAAGGCGGCGCAGCTTGGCCTCAAGGTGGCTGTGATCGAAAAGCGCGCGACCTTTGGCGGCACCTGCCTGAACATCGGCTGCATTCCATCAAAAGCGCTGTTGCACGCGTCTGAAGTGTTCGCCCACGCCAATCACGGCATGGACAGCCTCGGTGTCGAGACCGGCAAGCCGAAGCTCAATCTCGAAAAGATGATGGCGCACAAGGATGCGACGGTTAAGTCCAACGTCGACGGCGTAGCCTTCCTGTTCAAGAAGAACAAGATCGACAGTTTCTTCGGCCTCGGCACGGTGCTGGGCGAAGGCAAGGCATCGGTGACCGCTGATGACGGCAAGGTAACCGAACTTGAAGCCAAGAACATTGTCATTGCCACCGGATCGGATGTCGCAGGCATTCCGGGCGTCGATGTCGATATTGACGAGAAGGTGATCATATCGTCGACCGGCGCCATCGCGCTGGACAAGGTGCCGGAGCATATCGTCGTGGTTGGCGGTGGCGTGATCGGGCTCGAGATGGGTTCGGTCTGGGGCCGGCTTGGCGCCAAGGTGACCGTGATCGAGTATCTCGACAAGTTGCTCGGCGGCATGGATGGCGAAGTCTCCAAGCAGTTCCAGCGCATTCTTGCCAAGCAGGGAATGGATATCAAACTCGGCGCCAAGGTGACCGGCGTGGAAAAATCCGGCAAGGGCGCCAAGGTCTCCTTCGAGCCGGTCAAGGGTGGCGACACCGAAACGATCGATGCAGATATCGTGCTGATTGCCACCGGGCGCAAACCCTACACCGAGGGCCTGGGTCTGGAAAAAGCAGGCGTGGTGCTGGATGAACGCGGCCGGGTGCGAACCGATCATCATTACCAGACCAATGTGCCGGGCGTGTACGCCATTGGCGACGTGATCGTTGGCCCGATGCTGGCGCACAAGGCCGAGGACGAGGGCGTGGCGCTGGCAGAAATCATGGCCGGTCAGGCAGGGCATGTGAATTACGATGTCATTCCGGGTGTGGTCTACACCCAGCCGGAAGTGGCGGCTGTCGGCAAGACCGAGGAAGAACTCAAGGCCGAAGGCATCAAGTACAAATCCGGCAAGTTCCCGTTCTCAGCCAATGGCCGGGCGCGGGCGATGGAAGCCTCGGACGGTTTCGTCAAGGTGCTGGCGGATGCGGAAACCGACCGGGTTCTGGGCGTCCACATCATCGGCTTCGGAGCAGGCGAGATGATCCATGAAGCAGCGGTGCTGATGGAATTCGGCGGTTCATCGGAAGATCTCGGCCGCACCTGTCATGCGCACCCGACGATGTCGGAAGCGGTCAAGGAAGCCGCACTGGCGACGTTCTTCAAGCCGATTCATCTCTAGGCGAACTTCAATGAGGCTTGCGGAACGTCAGAAGCGATGAAGGCCCGCGAAATCACGGTATCGCTGCCGCATCCGGCCTTGCCGGGTGCGGACTGGGCTGATTGTTTCGAAGTGCGAACCGACCGGTCCGGGATGACTGCGGAAGCTGCAGCGCGACGGGCTTTCGAGCGCATGCCCAAATGGGTCGACAAATTGATGGGGTTGAGAAATGTGCTTGTCCGGCCATTTGGCCTCAAGCATGATCCGGAAGCCGCTGCATCGGGTGCGCCGCGTGTCGGCATGTTCCTGGTGATCAGCAATGATCCAGGCGAGATCGTGCTCGGGTTCGATGACCGGCATCTGGATTTCCGGATCGTCGTGCAGACCGAAGCTTTGGAGGATCAGCAGACAACAGTCCGGATGATGACGCTGATCAAGCGCCACAATCTGCTTGGCCGTTTCTATCTGTCGGTGATCATGCCGTTTCACAAACTCATCGTCGCCAGCACGCTGTCGCGGGTCTGAATCATGCTCTTTTTCTCCGGAACGCGAAACCGCCCGGTGTGGGGCCGGGCGGTTCGGTGTTCCATCGAGGGCTGGGGAAGCCTAGCGGATTAACCGTCGATGGCGGGTGCCGGTGCGGTTTCCAGCGGCGCTGCCGGAGCAGCAGCATCCGGAGCGATCAACGGCGCATCGGGTGCGGGGACAGGGCGGGCCGGGTCAACGTCCGGCGCCACTTGCTGATTGATTTCGGCGCCCGGCGCTGCGGTGTTTGCAGGCACGTTCTCATCAGCTGTCCAGAAAACGAAACCGGCAATGCCGAGTAAAATGAACAGCACGATTGCTGCCATCACGCCATTGGAATTGCCTGATCTGACAACAGTCGTCTCGCGAACATGCTCGTGCGGACGACCCTGTTCGCCGGGGCGGGTATGCGGGGTGTAATCGACCATTTGACATCTCCTTTTGTGTCACAGGGCAATAACGCCTTGATCAGGAGATAGGTTCCGGCCATAGGGCGCACTGGCAGTCACGGTTTGTTACCGGACAGATGTGACCGTGTAGCCGGCGTCCTGCAGCAGCGCCACCACGCCTTCCTTGCCGGGCAAATGCAGTGCGCCGACGGCGATGAAGGCATTGCCTGCATCGAGGATCGGCGCGGCGCGTTCGGCCATGACGTGGTTGCGCATACGAACGATGCGCTCTTCGAAGGCGGCATAGCCGCTGGTGTCATCTTCCAGATCCTGAGGTCCTGCGGCGAGAATCACCGGCATGATCTGAGCAATCTCGCCCTTGAGATAGAGCTCGGTCATGGTCGCCATGATGTCGGGCATCAGATCGGCAAGCTTGATGGTTTCGACCAGGCCGCGGATGTGAAACTCCATCGGCAGGTCAGCCATTGCGGCCATCTGCTCACCAATGCTTTCAAGCCCGAGCAGTTTTTTGCCTTCATCCCTGGCGGTGTTGGCGATCTTGATATCAAGGAATTCAACGCCGCTGTTCTTGCGTGCCATTTCGCAGGCGGGCAGGGCGACGAGACCGGCAATCATCCACGGCTTCATGCGCGAGACAGCGGCGAGAGGAATGCCGCGGTTGGACAATTCGTCGTCGACGAGCTTTGTCTCCTCCTCGTTGAGAAGTGAGGTGAGCGTGGTCCCGTCTGTGAACATGGTGAGTTCCGGCTTTGCCAGCAACGCTGCCTGGGCTTTGGCCGGGTCGAGGATTTCGATAGTCTCGATCACAACGGTCCCGGCTGCATCGAATGCTGCCTGGGCGGCTTTCGGCAATCGCGTCACACGCGGATCGGTGACATGCATGGTTCCGAACAGAAAGGATGGGGCAGACCCGGCTTTATCAACCTTCCACAAAAGACCGCTGCCGTTCCGTGTGCCGCTGGCTTTCGCCCGCGCCACGGCCAGTTTCTGCGGATTGGATTTTGCCAGCTTGCCAACCAGGCTGACACCGCCACATGGGCCAGTTCCTGCGGCCCGGGCTTTGCCTGTTCCCAGGGCGAGCCCCACCGCGAGCAGGATCAGCAGCGCGAACGGCAATGACACCGCCACTGCGAAGACCAGGTTTGGAAATCGCGCGCAGGTGGTCCTCATTCGGGACAAGACGGGCTGGTGATGCATGGCAGGCCGTTCCTTCTGGATCTTACCGGTCATATTAACGGCTGGTGCCTGACAATCCGGTTAACCGCAGCCGAAATTCCGACCGTGGTAAACACGGCGTTAAACACTGGCATTGTGCTGATTCAAGATAGAACCCGGCCTTATCGGGGGTGGGGCAGCGCCCCAAGATAACCGGCAATCAATCCGGCCGTGCGGCCGTCCGAAATAACCCCGAGATGGGATTGGCCATCGAGCAACTGATACTGCCCGTTCGGGGTGACAGGTTTCATCAGCGGCTCGTAGGCGGAGGCGATGAAGGATTCGTCTTCGTTGCCGGCAATCAGCAGAAACGGCGGCAGGGCGGCAATATCGGCAAGATAGCTGGTGTGCGGCGCGTAGGAGGTGTTGAGGCGGTAGCTGTAGCTGGCGGTCGCGGTCTTGCCCTGAGAGCCATCGACCACCTCGTCGGGAAAATTGAACTGGATCGCCGTCAGATGATTGAGAGCCTTGAACCCGACAGCATTGAGCATGGACAATCCGATGATCCGGCGCGTCAGCGGCCGGGCCCAGCCACCGGAATTGGGACGCATGGTTGGCGCATCATATTTGAGATACGGCGCCAGCAGCACTGCGCCGTCGAGTGTGCTGCCGTACTGCCCCCCGGCATAGCGTATGACCAGTCCACCGCCGCTGGAATGGCCGCCGAGCACGAGTTGCTGACCGGGATTGCGCAGAACGGAGGCGAGATCGGCGATATCATCCTCGAGCTGACCGATATAGCTGATATCGCCGCGAGTCTCAGGGGCCGGTCCGTGACCGCGCAGATCCGGCAAGGCGACCTCAACCCCGGCATTCTGAGCAATGCTGCGGGCCAATCCGTCATAGGCCGCACCGTGCCAGCCAGATCCGTGAATGAAGATCAGCAGCGGTGCATCAGCGTTGTCACTGCCATAGTGACGGTAGCCGAGGGCGGCGCCATCGCGCGCCTGATAGGTCTGCAGCGGCGCCGGGCCGGGGGTTGCGCTGCCGGATTGGCCCGAAAAATCTATCGTCTCGCCTGACACGGCATCCGAGGGCGACTGCGAGAGGATCAGTCCGAACGCGATCAGGAAATAGATCATCGCCGAGACAGCGGCAAACCGGAGGACAGTCGGGTAAATATCAGATGCTGACATGGTTCTCTCACCGTTTTCTGGTGGTTGATCGAAATGGACCCCGCATGGTTTGGGTCGAAATTGCCACCGGACGCAAGGGCAGCTGTAGTTTGTCGCGCTCTTTCCACGCGGAGACCTCCGCTGGGGTGCCTGTGAGTGCCGAAAAATAAAATCTGGAGCTCCTCAGTTTTAAAAAAATGGTGCGGTCCGTTTTCCTGCAACTATTACAAACCCACCAGATTCAGCCAGTCAAATACAAGGATTTGTTAAGAGTAATACTGCTTTGATCAAGAAAGTATTTAAGGCCTGTAACCGTTCCTGGCCTGACAAGCACAATAGTGACGGAGACCGTGGTGGATTGAGGAACGGACCGGATTGACCAACGCGCTACGGATTCTAATACTGGCAATCGTCTATGTCGCTCTCGGCAAAGCGAGCCTGTTGCTGGCCATTCCTCCCGGTTATGCGACAGTGATATGGCCTCCCTCCGGTGTTGCCCTGGCCGCAGTCGTTGCCTTTGGCTACCGCATATGGCCCGGGGTCTTCATCGGATCCTTCCTGTGCAATCTGAGCCTCGATCCGGCCGTTGGTTCGCTCGCCGATTTTGGAGAATGGGCGCTTGTCCCGGCCGGTATTGCCACAGGAGCCGCGGTGCAGGCGGTTGCAGGCACGTTTCTGGTTCGCAGATTCGCGAGTTTTCCCAATCGACTGGATACGGAAAAGAAGGCACTCCTGTTCCTTCTTTGGGCCGGTCCCATCGCCTGCAGCATCAACTCGCTGATTGGAACAACAGTTCTTTTCGCTGCAGGCAAGGTCACGCCTGCGGACTATCTGGTCAACCTTGGAACCTGGTGGGCCGGCGATACGATCGGCGTGTTCATCTTCGCGCCGATGGTCCTTGTCTGGCTGTTGCGGCCCGCTGCTGAATGGCGCCCGCGGCGCTTGGCCGTGACTGTCCCGACGCTTGTTGCCTTCGCCCTGACTGTCATCCTGACCATCATTGGGGCTAATTTTGAACGTGACAGCTTGCGACTGATTTTTGCCCAGCGTGCCGCGGTTCTTCCGGCCAAACTGGAGCAGATGCTTACGCAGTATATTTCGGTGCTTGATTCCGCCGCAGGCTTGCGGACGGTGACACCCAATCTGGACAGGCAGTCTTTCGCCAAGTTCTTTGCCCGTTCGTTCGGAACTATTGACGGCATTCAAGCGATTTCGTGGAATCCGGTGGTTCATCCCGAAGACCGCGACAGATTTGAAGAGGAAACGCGCGCCGAAGGCTTTGCCGATTTTTTCATTTCCGAGCGCAGCAGCGAGGGCAATTTGCTACCGGCAGCCGATCGTCCGGACCACATTGTCGTGTCCTTTATCGAGCCGTTTGAGAGCAACAAAGCCGCGCATGGATTCGATGTCGGTTCAAATGCGGTGCGCAGGCAAGCATTTGAACAGGCAAGAGATAGCGGTCTGCCGGTGGCAACCGGCCGCATTACACTGGTGCAGGAGACAAGAAAGCAGTTCGGAGTGCTGGTCTTCATGCCTGTGTACAAAGCCGGTCCGGTACCCACGACAATAGAGCAGCGGCGACAGCGCATTGACGGCTATATGGTGGGCGTTCTGCGCGGCGGCGACATCGTCAGTGCCGCACTTGAGGACACGTCTTCGGACAATCTTGCGTTTACGCTATTTGACGATAGCGCGACATCGTCCGAACAGTTCCTGTTTGAAAACGAGCAGGCTAATGAAAGCGTCAAATTCCTGAATGAATCGGGCCTTTTCGGTGGTTCGACGGAATTTGCATCCACGACCAGGTTGGAATTCGCCGGCCGCCAATGGCGCGCCGAAATCAATCCCACAAGAGATTTCCTCGGGCAGCATCGGTCTGCCAATGCCTGGATTATTTTAAGCGGCGGCACGCTGATAGCCGGTTTTGTGTCAGCGTTTTTCCTGCTGTTGAGCGGAAGAAGCGCATTGTTGATGGAAATGGTCGAGGATAAGACCCGCAGTCTTTCAATCAGCCAGAAGCGGCTTTCCCAGGCACAACGGATGGCTTCGCTGGGCAATTGGCAGTGGGAAGTCGACGAGGACTTGCTCTGGTGGTCGGAAGAAATGGCAAATATTCTCGGCCTCACCTCTCCTGTCACGGACAAGAGCATAGGCACCCTGCTCGGATTCATTCACCCGGACGAAAAGAGCCTTGTGGCGGACAAGATTGCCAGCGCGTCGAGTGACGGCAGTCCTCTGAATGTCGATCTTCGCATTCTGCAACCAGACGGAACCGAGAAAATCGTCCAACTTCAATCGGAAGCGGTGCGAGATGAGAGCGGTCATGTGACGCGCGTGCTCGGCACCATTCAGGACATTACCGAACGTAAAAGACTTGACCGCCTCAAGACCGAATTTGTCTCGAACACCAGTCATGAGCTTCGGACGCCGCTGACATCGATCAAGGGTGCGTTGGGGCTCTTGTCCGGCGAGGCAATAGGACCGATGCCGCCAAAGGCGATGACCCTTGTTAGCCTGGCAAACAAGAATGCGGATCGGCTCATCAAGCTTGTGAACGACATTCTGGACATGGAGAAGATCGGCTCGGACCGGCTCGTGCTTCAAACCGAAAAGCTTGACCTGATCGACATTGCGGAGGAGGCCGTTGAGTTGAACCTGGGGTTGGAACAACTGTTTCCAGTGAAACTGGAGCTAGGCAATTTGATGCCTGGTGCGGTGGTGCGCGCAGACAGGTTCCGAATGGTTCAGGTGATGACAAATCTGATCTCAAATGCCGCCAAATTCTCACCGGCAGGCGGAAAAATCACAGTGTCGGTTGTTCAAGACACAGGCACTGCGACGCTTTCCGTCACGGATTTCGGCCCGGGGATTCCACTGGATTTTCAAAAAACCATTTTTGAACCATTTTCCCAAGCGGATGGATCCGCGACGCGCAGTGCGGGTGGCACCGGACTGGGGCTGCATATATCGCGCGCCATTGTGGAAAGACATGGAGGGAAACTGACGTTTGAAACAAAGGCCGGGTTGGGCACCACTTTCCTGGTCCAGCTTCCGATGGCGCAGGGCAATGAAGCTGAAGACGAGCAATCCACAGCCGGCGAAGCACCGGTCACATAAACTGAACTGGCTTACAGCGCCGCGCATCCAGCTGGATGCGCAAAGGTCGCTGTAATACCTTGAATTGATGCGTGTCCGTTATCATTCAAATGAATCCATTTGAACGCGACATGCATTCGCAATTTTATTGGATTGGCCGATCAGGCTCTGGGGTGGGCGCGGTCGTAAATTTCGATGAGACGGCTGGCGTCGACGCCAGTGTAGACTTGGGTCGTCGACAGGCTGGCGTGGCCAAGAAGTTCCTGGATTGTGCGGAGATCTCCGCCGCCGGCCAGCAGATGCGTGGCGAAAGAGTGTCTTAGCGCATGCGGGGTTGCCGTATCTGGCAGGTCGAGCGCACCGCGCAGACGGCGCATTTCCTTCTGCACGATGGCCGGCTGCAACGGCCCGCCGCGAAAGCCCCGGAACATGGGCGTATCGGGATCCGGTGAATACGGGCAGAGTCTGCGGTATTCGGCGATGGCTTCTCTTGCGACAGGCAGCAGCGGCACGATCCGGGTCTTGCCGCCCTTGCCGGTGATTCTGAGTGTTTCGCCGTCGTGCGGCAGGTCGTTGACCGTCAGCGACAGGGCTTCTGAAATGCGCAGGCCGCAGCCGTAAAGCAGCGTCAACACGGCAGCGCTGCGGGCCGCGACCCAGGGCTCGTCGGAAAGTTGCAAATCAGTGTCGACCACACGCAGCGCGTCGCGGGCGCTCAAGGGTTTGGGCAGCGATTTGGGCTGGCGCGGCGCCCGGGTTGCCGATGCGCCGGCGGCATTGGCCAGGCCCTTGCGCTCGAGATGGCGCAGAAACGACCGGATGCCAGCGAGGCCCCGCCCCAGCGTTCTTGCACCGGCACCGCCGCGCCTCCGTTCGGCCATGAAGGCGCGCAAATCGAGCGGGCGCAGATCGGCGAGGTCGGTTATTTTCGGCGGGCCGCCCAGATGCATGGTCAAAAAGCTCAGGAACTGGCGCAAATCGCGCTCATAGGCGTCGGCGGTCTTGGGCGACAGGCGCCGCTCATCGGTCAATTGGCTGAGCCAGCGTTGCTGCTCAGTCATCACATCGGGCGCTGCTATGACAAGGGGTTGCTGCATGGTCGGTCCGTCTTCGAGGGCCGCGAGGTTTGCGGAACTTGGGTCTGACTATTGCATTATGGCCTTAGCGGGGGGTAAACGGGGTCGGTTGTGTGTTGTCATCATGGCATCACATTGTGTTGCCATAGGTTTTATCAGCGCGGACTAAAGAGGGGTCTAATCCATGGCGTATGTGGCTGAGATTTCAGACCGTCTGCAGGTGCTTGCCCACGGTCGCCCGGGGCACATCATTGATCAGCTTATCGCCGAACGCGGTGGCCGTCTGGTTGACCATCAGGCCTGGCCGCTGATGCGGCCATTGATTTACGCCACCCTGAAATATGGCGCCGCGGTGCGGATGGCCGACGCGATGGGACCGATGTCCGGTCATGGCGCTTTCCAGCATATGAGTGACTTGCTGAAGCTTGATATCCAGTCCTTTGGCGAATCCCGGATTCCCAAAAAAGGCAAATTCCTGCTCGTCGCCAACCATCCGACCGGCATTGCCGACGGTGTGGCGATGTTTGATTTCCTCACCCGCTACCGGCCTGACATGATGATGTTTGCCAATCGCGACGCGGTGCGGATCAGCCCGCGGTTCAACGAAATCATCATTCCGGTCGAATGGCGCGACGAGTACAAGAGCCGTGACAAGACACGCGAGACATTGCAGCTGACCAATCAAGCGATGCAGGACGGAAAAGCCACGGTGCTGTTTCCGTCGGGCCGGATCGCCTTCTGGAACGACGGCAGGCTGACCGAACGCCCCTGGAAGGTTTCCGCGGTAACACTGGCCAAACGGCATGACCTGCCGGTGGTGCCGGTGAATATCTCGGCACGCAATTCGGGGCTGTTTTACTGGCTCTCGAAGCATTCGACGGAATTGCGCGACATGACGGTGTTTCACGAGCTTCTCAACAAGAAGCATCACACCTTCCGCTTCACCGTCGGAGAGCCGATCATGCCTGAGGCGCTGGACGGAGATCCGGCGGAAGCGGTCAGGGCGCTCGAGTATCATACCGTGCATGGCCTGGCCAAAAACCCGGACCGGGTATTCGAGGCAGCACCTGAGGGCTGGTCACAGGCGGCCTGAAGGTTGCGACTCGCGCTTTTTATCAGCGACGGTTGCTTGTCCGGGTGAAACGAAATCCGGGATTATCAATTTGCAGACAGCGCTCGCAAAAACGGCCCGGAATGACCGGGCCGTTGATAATAGTCTGATCTGGTTGGAGATCCGGCGCCCTTGATCAGGCGATGGTCTGGCCGGTCTTTTTCCAGTCGGCGAGAAATGTTTCCAGACCCTTGTCGGTGAGCGGGTGCTTGACCAGCGCCTTGATGGTCGAGGCCGGGATGGTGGCCACATCGGCGCCGATCAGGGCTGCTTCCTTGACGTGATTGACGGTGCGGATCGAGGCCGCGAGGATCTCGGTATCAAAGCCGTAATTGTCGTAGATCTGGCGGATTTCGCGGATCAGGTCCATGCCGTCCATGCCCATGTCATCAAGGCGGCCGATGAAGGGCGAGATGAAGCTGGCGCCAGCCTTGGCGGCAAGCAATGCCTGATTGGCCGAGAAACACAGCGTCACATTGGTCATGTGGCCGTCCGAGGTCAGCGCACGGCAGGCCTTGAGGCCGTCGAGCGTCAGCGGCAATTTGATGCAGATGTTGTCGGCGATCTTGGCCAGAACGGCGGCTTCCTTCATCATCGCGTCATATTCGGTGGCGGCGACTTCCGCCGAGACCGGGCCGTCGACGATTGAACAGATTTCCTTGGTGACTTCACGGATGTCACGGCCGGATTTCATGATCAACGAAGGGTTGGTGGTGACGCCATCAATGAGACCCAGATCGTTGAGTTCCTTGATTTCGCTGACGTCGGCTGTGTCGACAAAGAATTTCATTTCTGACTCCAAAGCTGCATAAGCCGGTTCATCCGGCGCGCTAGTGAACAAATCCGGGTTCCCTTTAGCTCAAAGCGGGGGCAAGGTCACGCCACATGGACAAAGATTCGCGACAAAATGAAGGCGGGCTGTTCCCGCGCAAAGTGGTTCCCGTGCTCATACCGATGCCGGCCGAGCGCGCCTATTCCTATGCGCTGGCCGAAGGTGTGGATGCGAACCCGGGGCAGATCGTCCAGGTGCCGCTCGGGCCACGGCTGGTGGCAGGCATTGTCTGGGATGGTCCGGCGGACGTGATCAATCCCGACAAGCTGCGCGAAGTGACCCAGGTTTTCGATTGCCCGCCGATTGTCGAGCCGATGCGGCGGTTCATCGACTGGGTGGCAGGGTACACATTGTCGCCCCCCGGTTTGGTGGCGCGGATGGCGCTACGGGCGCCGGCGGCGTTTGATCCGGAGCCGATGATTAATGCGCTGCGGCTGACAAGTGCCCGGCCTGAACGGCTGACTGCGGCGCGCGAACGGGTGCTCGAGCAGGCGGACAACGGCCTGGCCTGGACCAAAAGCGGGCTGGCGCATGCGGCAGGCGTGACCCCGAGCGTGATCGACGGGCTTTCCGCGCAGGGCGTGTTCGAGCCGGTGAAACTGCCGCCGCCGCCTGTGGTGGCTGCCCCGGATCCTGACTACAAACCGGCGGTGCTGGAGGCCGAACAGGCCGAGGCGGCGGACGCGTTGCGTCAAACCGTCGCCAAGGGCGGGTTTAGCGCGACGCTTCTTGATGGGGTGACCGGATCGGGCAAGACCGAGGTCTATTTCGAGGCGATTGCCGAAGCGGTGCGGCAGGGCCGTCAAGTGCTGATCCTGCTGCCGGAAATCGCCTTGACCAGTGCGTTTCTCGACCGGTTTCATGCGCGCTTCGGGGCGCGTCCGGCGGAGTGGCATTCCGAGCTGGCGCCCAGGACACGCGAGAAGGTCTGGCGGCAGACTGCGGAAGCCCAAGTCAGCGTGGTTGCCGGGGCGCGTTCGGCGTTGTTTTTGCCGTTCGCGGATCTCGGGCTGATCATCGTCGACGAGGAACACGACCCGGCCTACAAGCAGGAAGACCGGGTGTTCTACAATGCCCGCGACATGGCGGTTGTGCGGGCGCGGCTGGCGGATATTCCGGTGGTGCTCGCGTCGGCGACGCCTTCGATTGAAACCCGGGTCAATGCGGCGCAGGGGCGCTACAGCCATGTGTTGCTGCCAAGCCGTTATGCCGATGCCGGGCTGCCCGATCTGAAGTTGGTGGATCTCAGGCGGCATGCCCCGGCGCGCGGCGGGTTCCTGTCGCCGGTGCTGCTGAAGGCGATGGCGGAAACGCTGGAGCGCAAGGAACAGTCGCTGCTGTTTTTGAACCGGCGTGGTTATGCGCCGCTGACGCTATGCCGGGTCTGCGGACATCGATTCGAATGTCCGCAATGCTCAAGCTGGCTGGTCGAGCACCGGTTCCGGGGGCAGTTGCAATGCCATCATTGCGGCTATGGTGAACCGACACCACAGGCCTGTCCGTCCTGCGGGGCGCTGGATCATCTGACGGCTTGCGGGCCGGGGATCGAGCGGATCGCGGAAGAAGCCGTCAAGCATTTTCCCGATGCGCGGACCATCGTGCTGTCATCCGACATGGCCGGCGGCACACGGCGGCTCAGAATCGAGCTGGAAGCAATCGCCAATGGCGAGGCTGATATCGTCATCGGCACGCAGCTGGTGGCCAAGGGGCACAATTTCCCGCTGATGACGCTGGTTGGTGTGGTTGATGCGGATCTGGGGCTGTCGAATGGCGATCCGCGGGCTGCCGAGCGGACCTATCAGCTGCTCTCTCAGGTGACCGGCCGGGCCGGGCGCACCGGGCGCAAGAGCCACGGCCTGATCCAGACCTTTCAACCGCAGCATCCGGTGATGCAGGCCTTGGCGTCGGGCGATCCGGAGGCGTTCTATGAACGGGAAACCGATGAGCGCAACAAGGCGGCGCTGCCGCCGTTCGGCCGGCTGGCCTCGGTTATCATCTCGGCGGCAACCCGGCTTGAGGCCGAGGGCCACGCGCGCAACATTCGGGCCGCAGCACCCGCAGCGCCCGGCATCATGGTGCTTGGCCCGGCCGAGGCACCACTGGCGCTGATCCGGGGGCGGCACCGGTTCCGGCTGCTGGTGCATGGCGAACGTGGGCGCGACATGCAGGGGTTTATCAAGCAGATGCTCGGTCAGGGCCCCAAGGCGCGAGGCTCGGTGCAGGTGCAAGTTGATATCGATCCGCAGAGTTTTTTGTAAGGGTCTGCTATACGCGCTCTATTTCGCCGGTTCAGTCCTTGATCCGGTTTCTTCGGTGGAGATGAAGCGGTTTCAGCTGATTATTTCCACCTATGCTGGCGTTCGGTTGTCCTTGGATAGTTTGGCCGCACGCTCCGAATATATTTCCTTCTCACGCAACCCATGAGCCGCCAGCGCGTTTGTCATCCAGCTTGGATATTCGGCTGGGGGCGCATTCATGATTGAGAATCTTTACGCGGAATTCATGAGAGATACGCCGTCCGGTCTTTCAGCCCTGATTCTCGGTTTGGTCTTCCTCGGGTTTTTGTTTGAGAAATTACCGCCCGCCGCGGTGGCCACCGCGGGTGCGGCGGCGTTTCTGTTGCTCGGATATGTCTCGACCGAAGAGGCGCTCGAGGTGTTTTCCAATCCGGCGCCGATCACGATTGCGGCAATGTTCATCCTCTCCTCCGCACTGGTCAGCACCGGCGTGCTGGACGCGGCTTCATCCTATTTTATCGGATTGTCAGAGAAGCGCGGGCCGATTGCCTTGGTTCTGCTGCTGCTCGGAGCGGCATTGGCATCGGGCCTGATGAACAACACGCCGCTGGTGATCGTCCTGATCCCGATCATTTCGAAGATGGCCGGCGCTCTCAATATGGCTTCCAGCAAAGTGCTGATTCCGCTGTCCTACATGGCAATTCTCGGCGGAACACTGACCCTGATCGGCACGTCCACCAATCTGCTGATCGATGGTGTGGCGCAAGGCGAAGGAATGCAGCCGATGCGGATGCTCGAGATCCTGCCCTTCGGTCTGGTGGCGCTCGTAGTGGGGGCGCTGACTTTGCTGGTGTTAGGACCGCGACTTTTGCCTTCGCACATGGCTTCCGGCGAAGCGATCGATGACAGCGCCACGGAATTCATGTCCGAGGCGAAGATCCTAGGCCCTGCCGAAAATGAGGGCGAGGGTGGCTCCACCGGCAGGCCACTGTCGAATTTCAGCGCCCTGTCGAAAACCCGTTTGCTTGCCATTCTGCGCGGCTCCGAGCGACTGAAGCCCGATCCAGAGCTTGAATTGAACACAAATGATCTGGTGATTTTTCAGGCCAATCAATCCGAACTTTTGACGCTTCGCGATCACCCGAACTACATGTTGGGTTACTTCAAGACCCTGCTCGCGACGGCGGATCAGCAAAAGACGGAGAAGGTCGAGGCGGTCTATGCCGGTGACGCAGGCAGCAGTGGCCGCCAGTTGCGCGATCTCGGCTGGTTCAAGGCGGGCGTACGAGTGCTTGGCATTTCACGGCGAAAGCACAATCCGGGACCCGATCTGTCTGAGGTGCGGCTGCGTGCGGGCGATCGCATATTGCTGGAAGGCAGCCCGGGCGATCTTGCAGATATTCTTCAGTCGGAAAGCTTTGTGGCAGCGACCCAGCCCAAACTGCGCCCCTACAAGCGGCATCGGGCAGGACTGGCAATCCTGACAATGATTGCCGTCATCCTGCTCTCGATTTTCAATGTGGCGCCGATCGTGACCCTGTCGCTTCTTGGCGTCGGCATCATTCTGCTTACGCGCTGCGTTGAAGCAGAGGACGCCTGGAAATCCATAGATGGCTCAATCCTGGTTCTGATTTTCGCGATGCTCGCCATCGGTCGTGGTTTGGACAATACCGGCGTGGTGCAAGGCCTTGTCGATGCGGTGACCCCGTTCCTGAAAACAGTTTCACCGCTGGTGGTGTTGTTTGCAATCTATGGGCTGACGTCGGTGTTGACCGAGCTGATTTCCAATAACGCGGTGGCCGTAATCCTGACACCCATGGCCATCGGTCTCGCCAGTTCGCTCGGAATCGATCCAAAGCCACTTATCTACGCCATCATGCTGGGCGCCTCGGCGAGTTTCGCCACGCCCATCGGCTATCAGACCAACACGCTGGTCTATGCGGCCGGTAACTACCGCTTTGCGGATTTTCTCAAAGTCGGATTGGTCATGAATGTGGTTGTCGGCATCGCAAGCTGTCTGGCGATCTGGGTTTTTACCGGGATCTGATCGACGCCCACACCCTCACGCATGCCGCCCGCTGATCCCCCAACTGACACGTGCCCAGATACGTTCGTGGACGAAGAAGAAGGCCAGGCCGCTGGTGGCGGTGGTCAGGGCGAAGCTGAGGGCTGTGACCAGAGAGCCGGTGTGAAACCAGGCCAACGCGCCGGTCACGGCAAGGCCCAGGACCTGCCAGGTGAGGGCTTTTGCGACGGTTCTGATTTTCGATTCCATGGTGTTTCTGTCTCCCGTCTGGTGATGCGATGGCAGATTTCTACACCCCAAAACGGCTTGCCGGAATTCTGTATCTTCGCGGCATAAATGAATGAATGTTGATAAAAATCACCATATGTGAGAAAAGACAGCATGCACAAAAACGAACGCTCCGAACTGTTCCGCACCCGCCTGGCTGCCCGTCTGGCGCTGACCGGCATGAGCCGCAGCGCGCTGGCCCGCGCAGCCGGTGTCGACCGCTCGACCATCGCCCAATTGCTGGCAGCCGATGATGTGCGGCTGCCGAATGCGCATCTGGCGGCTGAATGCGCTCAGGCGCTGGGGGTGAGTGCGGACTGGCTTCTGGGGTTGTCTGACCGGCCCGAATCAGCGGCGGAAGTGCTTTCGGCGAATTTCCGGATGGAAACCGCACAGCGGACACCGGCGGACGAGCAAATCATCGCCTGGCATCAGGAAGCGGCCGGACACAAGATCCGTCACGTTCCGGCGACGCTGCCCGATATTTTGAAGACCGAGGCGGTTCTCGAGTGGGAATATGCTGCCTTTCTCGACAAGACGCCGGAACAGGCGCGTGGCGCCATGCGGGAGACGACCGACTGGCTGCGGGCGCCGGGGTCGGACTATGAAATCTGTGTCTCGATTGACAAGGTGCGGTCTTTGGCGAGAGGCCATGGCTATTGGGAAGGGCTCGACCGCGATGCCCGTGCCGCCCAGATCGATTTCATGGCGGAGCAGTGTGACAGGCTCTACCCGTCACTGCGGCTGTACTTCTATGATGCGAAGAAGGTGTTTTCTGCCCCGGTGTCGATTTTCGGGCGGCTGCTGGCTGCGGTCTATGTCGGGCAGTTCTATCTGGTCTACCGCGACAGCCTGCAGGTCAGTGCGCTGACGGAACACTTTGATACGCTGGTGCGCGAATCAGAGGTTGAGGCGCGCAACGCCGGAAGGATCATTCGCGAGATTTTTGACCAGGCCTGATTTGGTCCGAAGGGCTGGCGGGTTCCGGACAAGACTGTAGATTGCATTTGTGTGGACCAGATGAGGCGTGAGGAAAACGTTGATGAGACCGATGCTGATTGCCGCGTTTGCGATGCTGCTGGCTGGATCGGCCACTGCTCAGGACGGCGCGCCGCGGATCGATGATATCGTCTGGTTCAACATCGACAGCTACTGTTCGTTCACGCGGGCAGATCAAACATTTGACTACAATGATCCCGAGAGCTGGCGCTGGGTGCTGTTTACAAATTATCCGGGAGCAGATGGTGGTGATCCGCTCGAAGCGCCGTTCATGCGAATTGACGGACAGCTGACGCAATTGGCGCAGATCGGTATCCGGCCACTCGATGGCGGTGCGGTTCGCAGCTATCAATCCCGCGACGCGGCCCCCTATGTGGTCGAAGTGAGCCTGCTCGAAGGCGAGAGAGGGATTGAAAGCTCGGCTTTTTCGGGGACGATCAAGGTGTCGCGCAATGGTATTTCGAGCGAGGTTGCCTACAAGGGTGACTGCGGCGTCTGAGGCACTTGGGGGTCGGCGGCGAGACGGCTTGAGGTTTTTGACAGAGCCGGATGCACGGTGCATGTGTTAATAACAGGCACGCGGGTTGACCCTGACGCCGCGACCCCAATGAAGGCATTCCCTTGGATCCCATAGCCAATCCCCGCCCGACCCGGCACGATGTCGACCGCGAAGCCATGCCGCCGGTGGCAATGCTCATGGCTCTGTCAACCTTCATGTGCTTCGCGGTGCTGGACACAACGGCCAAATATCTCGTTACCATCGGCTATGCGGCGGTGTTCGTGGTCTGGTGCCGGTTTCTCAGTCATGCGGTGATTTCGTTCATCGCCTTTCAGGGATGGCGGCGGGCGGATATGTACCGGATGCAGAATGTCCCGCTGCAGATCCTGCGCGGGCTGCTGCTGCCGGCCACCACACTGTTCAATTTTCTTGCGCTGCGCGATCTGCAGCTGGCGCAGACGGTGTCCATCTTCCTGTCGGTTCCGATGTTCGTCACGATTCTGGCCGGGCCGCTGCTCGGGGAGTGGGCGGGCCGCCGCCGCTGGGCCGCGATCCTGGTTGGTTTTGCCGGCGTGCTGATTGTGGTGCGGCCGGGAACCGAGGTGTTTTCCCTTCCCATCATCTGGTCGATTCTCGCGACGCTGACCTATTCGATCTATTCAATCGTCACCCGCAAACTGGCGATGCAGGAGAGCCAAAGCAGCTTGGTCTTCTACTCCAGCATCTTTGCAGCAGTGCTGATGGCTCCGTCGGCGCTGGTCTATGGGCAGATGCCGGATTCGGCGTTTGATGTGGCGCTGCTTGCCAGTCTTGGCGTGCTGGGCCTCGGAGGCCATGCGCTGCTGGTCAAGGCGAGCCGGCTTGCCTCCGCCTCCAAGGTAGCGCCGTTCATCTACAGTCAATTGCTGTGGATGATCATGCTTGGCTTCATCGTGTTTGGCGATGTGCCTGATGGCTGGACGCTGGTGGGCGCGTCGATCATCTGCATGAGCGGATTCTACATCATGAACCGGGAGCGGCAGATCGCGCGCAATGAGCGCAAGCTGGCCGCCCAGCTCTGACTGTGATGAAACCCACCGAAAGATACCGGGACTTTGGCGGTGCTTTGGTGGGATGGGCGCCGCGTGATAAAGCGATGATGACGCCTGTGGTCGTTTGGCCAGATGCGTCACTTTAGCGCTGCATGAACGCTGAAGGCACCTGACATGAAACGGAGATGCGTGGATGATTGAATTCTATTGGCCGATGACACAGGGCGAATGGCTGGCATGGTCCTCGGCTCTGGTGACGATCCTGTTCGGTCTGTTGCTGTTGTTCGCGCCGCGTCTTTCGCTCAGAATCCTCAGGCTTCAGACCGCGCCGGATCATCCCGAGGCGGTGTCTGAAGCGCGTGGCACCATGGCCGGATTTTATCTCGGCGTGGGGATCTGCGCGATGTTGTTTGCCCAGCCGCTGATCTATCTGGCGCTGGGTGGCGGATGGGCGTTCACAGCCTTCGGGCGAATCATCTCGATGATGTCGGACCGGGGTGTAACTGTGTACAATCTGGTTTCCGTGGTGATCGAGATTTTGCTCGCGGCCGCACCACTGCTTTACGGTCTGGGCTGGATCTGAGGGAACCGGCTGATTTAAGCGTCCACTGGAGGCCGGGAGAACGAGCCTCTCATCCTAAAGCAGGTGCGTTATGCCGCACCCGGCGTGTTGCGAGTCCTCACGCTCTATGCTAGACGGACCGCGCATTTCGGGAAAAACAAGTTTAACCGCTTGGGCAGCCTGAAATTTACCGTAACAAATTCAGAGGCTTGCCTTTCCGGTTTTCGGACATGAGCAGGGGTCTGGATGGCAATGAGAGACAATCCCGCCCGTGGCAGATAACTCCCATCAAATTTCCGGTGTCGCTGAACGGTATGCTTCCTCGCTTTATGAGCTGGCAGCAGAAGCCAAGTCCGTTGACGCCGTGGCGAAAGATCTTGACCGTTTTCAGGCAATGATCGACAGCAGCATTGATCTGCAGCGCCTCGTCACCAGCCCTGTTTTTTCGGCTGAGGACCAGTCGCGCTCGATCGTGGCGCTGATCGGCAAAGCAGGCATATCCGGCCTGGTCGGCAACTTCCTCAAGGTCGTTGCCAGCAACCGTCGGCTTTTTGCCGTGCCTGCGATGATCCAATCCTATCACGAGACCGTTGCGCATGAGCGTGGCGAAGTGACCGCCGACGTCAAAACCGCACACGCGCTGTCGGCGGCGCAAGAAAAAGAACTCAAGGCTGCGCTTTCAAGCGTGACCGGGAAAACCGTGACGCTTGACGTCACAGTCGATGCTTCGCTGCTGGGCGGTCTGATCGTCAAGGTTGGCTCACGCCAGGTTGACACATCGCTTCGCACTAAACTTTCCACCCTTAAGCATACACTGAAAGAGGTTGGCTGATGGACATCCGCGCCGCGGAAATTTCCGCAATTCTCAAAGATCAAATCAAGAATTTCGGCAAGGAAGCCGAAGTTTCCGAAGTTGGTCAGGTTCTGTCCGTCGGTGACGGTATTGCCCGCGTTTACGGTCTCGACAATGTTCAGGCCGGCGAAATGGTCGAATTCCCAGGTGGAATTCGTGGCATGGCGCTCAACCTTGAAGCCGACAATGTCGGCGTCGTGATTTTCGGTTCCGACCGGGACATCAAGGAAGGCGACATCGTCAAGCGGACCGGCGCCATCGTGGACGTTCCGGTTGGCCCGGAACTGCTGGGCCGTGTTGTTGATGCGCTTGGCAATCCGATTGACGGCAAGGGTCCGATCAAGACCAAGCTCCGCGCCCGCGTGGACGTCAAAGCTCCAGGTATCATGCCGCGCAAATCTGTGCATGAGCCAATGGCTACTGGCCTCAAGGCGATTGATGCGCTGATCCCGGTTGGCCGTGGCCAGCGCGAGCTGATCATTGGTGACCGTCAGACCGGCAAGACCGCAATCATTCTGGACGCGATCCTCAACCAGAAGGCTATCCATGAGAACGGCCCTGAAGCTGAAAAGCTTTACTGCGTCTATGTCGCGGTTGGCCAGAAACGTTCGACGGTTGCCCAGTTCGTCAAGATCCTTGAAGATCGCGGCGCGCTGAAGTATTCGATCGTGATCGCCGCTACGGCATCCGATGCCGCGCCGCTGCAGTTCCTGGCGCCGTTCGCCGGTTGTGCGATGGGTGAATATTTCCGCGACAACGGCAAGCATGCCCTGATCGCTTACGATGATTTGTCCAAGCAGGCTGTGGCTTATCGTCAGATGTCCCTGCTGCTTCGCCGTCCGCCAGGACGCGAAGCGTATCCGGGCGACGTTTTCTATCTTCACTCACGCCTGCTCGAGCGCGCTGCAAAGCTCAACGAAGCCAATGGCGGGGGCTCGCTGACGGCGTTGCCAGTGATCGAAACCCAGGCCAACGACGTGTCGGCCTATATTCCGACCAACGTGATTTCGATCACCGACGGTCAGATCTTCCTTGAAACCGAATTGTTCTTCCAGGGTATCCGCCCGGCCGTGAACGTTGGTCTGTCGGTGTCCCGCGTGGGATCTGCAGCCCAGGTCAAGGCGATGAAGCAGGTTGCCGGTTCGATCAAGGGCGAGCTTGCGCAGTACCGCGAAATGGCGGCATTTGCCCAGTTCGGCTCTGACCTTGATGCTGCGACGCAGCGTCTGCTCAACCGTGGTGCGCGATTGACCGAGCTGCTCAAGCAGCCGCAGTTCTCGCCGCTGAAGACGGAAGAGCAGGTTGCGGTGATCTTTGCTGGTGTGAACGGCTATCTCGACAAGGTCGCCGTCAAGCAGGTTGGCAGGTTCGAACAGGGTCTGCTCGGCTACATGCGCAGCGAGGGCAAGGATGTGCTCGATGTCATCCGCAAGGAAAAGGCCATCAGCGACGACACCAAGGCGAAGCTGAAGTCCGCTATCGACACTTTCGCAAAAACCTTTGCCTAACGGCAAGAGACCGAGGACGGATAACGGATGCCTTCACTCAAGGATCTGAAAAACCGGATCGCCTCCGTCAAGGCGACGCAGAAGATCACCAAGGCGATGCAGATGGTCGCCGCGGCGAAGCTTCGGCGTGCGCAGGAGGCGGCCGAGGCCGCTAGGCCTTATTCACAACGCATGGCTGCGGTGATGTCGAACATCGCTGATGCCGTGGGTGGTGGTGACGACGCACCGCGTCTGATGACCGGAACCGGCAAGGACGATGTGCATCTGCTCATCGTCTGCACATCCGAACGCGGCATGTGCGGCGGCTTCAACTCACAGATCGCCCGCTTTGCGCGTGAGCATGTGCGACGGCTGCTGGCTGACGGCAAAACCGTCAAGATCCTGTGCGTCGGCAAGAAGGGGTACGATATCCTTCGCCGCGAATACGCCTCGCTGATAATCGAGCGTGTGGATTTCCGTGAGGTCAAGCAAATGAGCTTTGCTCAGGCTGAAACGGTTGCCGACAAAGTGACGAGCCTGTTTGATCAGGGCGGTTTCGACGTTTGCACTCTGTTTTACTCGGAGTTCAAATCGGTGATCAGCCAGGTTCCTACAGCCCAGCAGCTGATTCCGGCTTCGGCTGGCAGCGCAGATGCGGACACAAGCGCATCGGCGATCTACGACTACGAGCCGAGTGCTGAGGAAATCCTCGAAGATTTGCTGCCGCGCTCGATCAAGGTGCAGATCTTCAGGGCGCTGCTCGAAAATGTTGCAGGTGAAATGGGCGCGAAAATGTCCGCTATGGACAACGCAACCCGCAATGCTGGCGAGATGATCGACAAGTTGTCGATGAGCTACAACCGCCAGCGGCAGGCCCAGATCACCAAGGAACTCATTGAAATCATTTCTGGCGCGGAAGCGCTCTAAGGTACACGGAAGAGGGTAAGATACATGGCTAAGGCAGCTACCCCGGCAAGCAAGCCCGCAGCGGCGAAAAAACCCGCAGCAGCAAAGAAGCCCGCAGCGGCAAGTGCCGCAAAGGCAAGCGCAGCTACCACAACCGCAGCGGCGAAAGCCGGCGCGGTTGGTCGCGTCACTCAGGTGATCGGCGCCGTTGTGGACGTGACGTTCGACGAAGGCACATTGCCGACTATCCTGAATGCGCTTGAAACCACCAATATGGGCAACCGTCTGGTGCTTGAAGTTGCACAGCATCTCGGTGAAAACGCGGTTCGCACCATCGCCATGGACGCGACCGAAGGTCTGGTCCGCGGTCAGAAAGTGACAGACACTGGCGGCCCGATTTCGGTGCCGGTTGGTGTTGAAACTCTCGGTCGCATTCTGAACGTGATCGGCGAGCCAGTTGACGATGCTGGCCCGGTGAAGACCAAGGCACGTCGCGCCATCCACCAGGACGCCCCGGCATTCAGCGAACAGTCAACTGAAGCTGAAATTCTGGTCACAGGCATCAAGGTTGTCGATCTGCTCGCACCGTATGCACGTGGCGGCAAGATCGGCCTGTTCGGCGGCGCCGGCGTTGGCAAGACGGTTCTCATTCAGGAACTGATCAACAACATCGCGAAGGCGCATGGTGGTTATTCGGTGTTTGCCGGTGTTGGTGAACGTACTCGCGAAGGCAACGATCTCTATCATGAGATGATCGAATCCGGCGTGAACAAGGAAGGCGGCGGCGACGGCTCCAAGTGCGCACTCGTCTTCGGTCAGATGAATGAGCCTCCAGGTGCACGTGCCCGTGTTGCTCTGACCGGCCTGACGATTGCGGAACAGTTCCGTAACGATGGCCAGGACGTGTTGTTCTTCGTGGATAACATTTTCCGCTTTACCCAGGCTGGTTCGGAAATGTCGGCGCTGTTGGGCCGTATTCCTTCCGCTGTGGGTTATCAGCCGACACTGAGCACCGACATGGGCGCGATGCAGGAGCGGATCACGACCACGAACAAGGGTTCGATTACATCAGTGCAGGCAGTTTATGTGCCGGCCGATGACTTGACCGACCCGGCACCTGCTTCGACCTTCGCCCACCTGGATGCGACGACGGTGTTGAACCGCTCGATCGCTGAAAAGGGCATTTATCCTGCGGTTGACCCGCTTGATTCCAACTCGCGTATGCTTGATCCGTTGATCATTGGCGACGAGCACTATCAGGTTGCCCGTGGCGTTCAGGAAATCCTGCAGCGTTACAAGTCGCTTCAGGACATCATTGCCATTTTGGGCATGGATGAGCTTTCCGAAGAAGACAAGGTGACAGTGGCGCGCGCTCGTAAGGTTGAGCGCTTCCTGTCGCAGCCGTTCTTCGTGGCTGAAGTGTTCACCGGCGCGCCTGGCAAACTGGTCGATCTGGCTGACACCATCAAGGGTTTCAAGGGCCTGGTGAACGGCGATTACGATCATCTTCCTGAGCCGGCTTTCTATATGGTCGGAACCATCGAAGAAGCCGTCGAGAAGGCTCAGCGCCTGGCTGCTGAAGTCGCCTAATCATAAAATTGCCTGCGCAGGTCCGCCTCGGCTAACCTGCGCAGTGCATCCGAACAGCACTGCGATAAAGTGAACGTCATGGCTGACAGCTTCAATTTTGAACTCGTATCCCCGGAACGGTTGCTTTTGTCGGCAACCGTGACCGAAGTCGTTCTTCCCGGCACCGACGGCGAAATGACGGTGATGGCGCATCACGCACCTACCATGACAACAATCAAACCGGGCGTGGTCACCGTGGTGACAGGCGACGGCAAGAGCGATCGTTATGTGGTGTTTGGCGGTTTTGCCGACATCCTGCCCGAGGGGTGCACGTTGCTGGCCGAATCGGCAGTTGCAGTCTCCGATATCGATCGGAGCAATCTTGCCGAACGGATTCAGAACGCCCGCGAAGATGTTTCTGATGCATCAAATGATGCAGCGAAACAGAAGGCGCAGGAATATCTCGATCACCTGACAACGCTGGAAGCTGCGATCTAATCATTGCACTGTCACAGTGACATTTCAATCTGGCGGCCTATCGGGCCGCCTTTTTGCGTTTAATGGCAAATCAAGCGCGTGCAGACGCACCTGTTCGGGCTACGTTTGTCGGGTGCCGATGAGGTCAATAAAGGCTTCGGGATATCCCAGAGGACCCGCCCAGTTTTCAAGTGCACCCTTCTCCAGTTCGAGAGCCAGAAACCGTGGTCCCTGAAAAACGACTGTGGCGCTGTCGGCAGTGTGGGAGCGGAAACCGAACCGGCAATAATAATCAGGCTGGCCGGAAACAAATACCGATTTCCAGCCTTGTTCACGAGCCAACCGCAGGGCATGGCGGACAAGCTCGGTGCCGATCTGCATGTCTCTCCAAGCCGGTAGTATGGCCAGCGGCGCCAGTGCCAAGGCCCGATCCGGGCCGGTTATGGCGGTCAACAGGATGTGGCCGATGACATTGCCATCAAGGTCCGCCACAAAGGACAGCGTATCAGTTGGTGCTGCTAGCAAGGCCTCGGTGAGACCTGTTCCGGGTGATATGTCGCTCAGCAGTTCCAATTCCCCGATCGCCCGCAGATCAGAAGGTGTGCTTTGGCGATAGATCGCCTTGGTGGCAATGCTCTCTCTTTCAGGCATAGGTCACTTCCAGGGCGCGTTTCACGGCTGCTTTGGCATGAAGTCTTGTTGTGTCATAGATGCGCATGGCATCCCGCTCAGGTGTAACAATTGCCGTGAGTTCGGAACAACCCAGCACGAGAGCCTCTGCGCCACGGTCTTGAAGCTTGCGGATCAGAGCTTTCATGAAGTCTCGTGAAGCCGGACGCAGAATACCACGGCCCAGTTCATCATAGATGATGCGGTTAACTTCGATTCGCTCCTTCTCTTCCGGCGTGACTATTTTCGCGCCTGAATTCAACTGGAAGCGTTGCGAATAGAAATTGCCCTCCATGGTGGCACGCGTACCAAGCAGGGCTACAGTCCGATGTCCTGCTTCCTGGATTTCAGCGCCGGTTGGGTCGGATATGTGAAGAAAATCGATACCGGAAGCGTGCTCAATCTGATCTGCAAACTGATGCATGGCGTTGTTCGCCATGACAATGAAATCCGCACCGCCTGCCCTCAGGCTGCGTCCGGCCTCGCAAAGAAGAGAGACCACATTGTCAAAATCACCTTTGCTGCTGCTTTCCTTGATCAACCCGTTGTCGACTGAATGTAAAAGAATGCGCGCGGTGTGATGGCCACCGAGTTCCCTTTGAGTGAACTCATTCAGCATCCGGTAGTACAGGGATGATGATTCCCAACCGAGGCCGCCCAACAGGCCGATCAGCTTCATGCCCTGACACCCGCAAGGTGAGCGAAGGCTGCGACAACCTGATCATAGGCCTTGCGCTTGAACGGAACGATCAGGCCCGGCAGATCCTGCATCGGCTTCCATTCCCAGGCATCAAACTCGGCCTGGTGGCCGCCGGGGGGTGGATTGATGCTGACGTCGCTTTCGCTGCCGGTGAAGCGCATGGCAAACCAGCGCTGGCGTTGACCACGGTACTTGCCTTTCAACCCGATCCCGATGAGATGATCGGGGAGGTCATAATCGATCCAGTCGGGCGCTTCGGCGAGCAACTCCACCGAGCGCATCCCTGTTTCCTCATAGAGTTCGCGCAAGGCTGCCTGATAGGGAATTTCATCGGCATCTATACCGCCTTGAGGCATCTGCCAGAGCTGCGGCGAACCATCATACTCGGTATTGCCTTGCGCGATCCGGCGGCCGGTCCAGACCAGACCATCGCCATTAAGCACCATGATGCCGACACACAGGCGGTAAGGAAGGTTGTTTTCGTCCATTGGGCATCCGTCCTTGTTGGCCATGTATTGCCGGCTTACCTCTCGGGGTCGTCTGCGGCAGCAGAGGCGGAAACAATTTCTATTCCCCGGGCCCTGGCTTCTTCGGCCCAGGTGGCTATCGCATTGACGCTGACTTCAAAGGCTGAAGCAACGCCGATGGCAGTCCCGTTGCGTCTGGCTATCCGTTCCAAATCATCAAGCCTGGAGAGAATGTAACCGCGCTCCTGGGTGACGTCGAGTACCATGTCGGATGCTGCGAAGGGTATGCCCAGTGTTTTGGCGAATTGTCCGGTCAGGGATCGCGCCGAAGTTCCATCATCGACAAACATGATGCCACGCTTGGCGAGGTCACGCATGACTGGCTCTAGTGCATCCGGATCAGCCAGGAAGCGGCCACCCATGAAGTTGGTGATGCCGGTGTAATTGGTGATGCGGGCCATAGCGGTGTGCAGATCGGCCAGATTGCCGGCCTCACCGGCTTCAACAGTCAGGGTGCCTGCGCCGGGATCATTGGCGGGGTAATCATAGGGTTCAAAGGGAACCTGAAGCAATATCTCATGGCCCTCGCGGCGGGCCTCCTGCATCCAGCGCTGCAGGCTGTTGCCGTTGGACGCGAAAGCAAGAGTGATCTCCTCGGGAAGCGCCTTGATGGCATATTGCGTGCCGGTCTGGCTGAGCCCGAGCCCGCCTACAATGATGACCACGCGGGCGCCACGGGTACCGGACCAGGGCCGCGCATAGATATCGAAGGCACGTTCGCCATCGGGCCCACGTACCGGCAGCCGGCCTTCCTGTGTGTCTTCTATCACCGCCGGGTCCGGCAAGTGAGCCAGATGGGGATTTTGCCCCACCTGTCCGGGCGGATTGAGCAGCACCGGACGGTTATCCGGGCGCTTGACCGGCGTGATCTTGTTGATTTCCTCGCCGTCTTCGCCAAGCGTGGTCGCCACATCGGCGCCGGACTGGCCATGCAGGGTGTTGAGCGCGCCATCTGCACCGGGCATGGCATCGGTGTCGCCGGAATCTGCTGGTTGCTGCTGATCCAGGGCTTCATCAGCCGGATTACCGGTTGCCGCTGCTTCAGGCCGGTCGAGCATCACAACCGTGTTGCCGGTTTCGATATGTGCGCCTGAAAAAGCCATCCAGGCGGCGCCACCGATTACCACGCAGACCGCGGCTGAGGTAAACAGCAGGGTTGACCAGGCGCGTTTTGGCCGGCCCGCCGGATTTTTGCCCGGCTTTCGGTCCTGTCCCAACGGTTGATGGATTTTGTCGCCCACGATCTTCTGTCCGAATCCCGATGTGGCCTGATTGAATCAGTCCGCCGCCCCGCATGCAAGCCAGAGCAGAGCTGGTGCAGGCGGGGCGGCGGACAGAAGGTGCGTTAGTTTTTGTTCGATGCCTGATCCGGATGGGGCGGGAAAGCCGGGTCGGTCTTGACGCCGCGCAGCAGATCCAGCGCATATCCGAGCTGGACGTCGTCCTTCGGATCCGGCGGAACATAGGCGATCGAGCCCGAGCCCTTTTCGTCCTCGTTCTCGCCCTGGATATGGCCGCGCAGTTCGCTTTCGCCAGACGGCTTCACACGGCCGCGCAGTTCTTCCGGAACCGGCTCTTCGACACGGATATCCGGCTTGATGCCAGTCCCCTGGATCGACGTGCCCGATGGCGTGTAATACAGCGCCGTGGTCAGGCGGAGTGCGGTTTTCGCATCCAGCGGGATGATGGTCTGCACCGAGCCCTTGCCGAATGATGTCGTGCCGAGAACGGTGGCGCGCCGGTGATCCTGAAGTGCGCCTGCAACAATTTCGGACGCCGAGGCGGAGCCGCCATTGATCAGCACGATGACCGGTTTGCCGCCGGTGAGGTCTCCCGGACGGGAATTGAACCGGCGGGTTTCTTCCGGATTGCGACCGCGGGTGGAGACAATCTCGCCGCGATCGAGGAAGGCATCGGATACGCTGATCGCCTGATCGAGCAGGCCGCCCGGGTTCAGGCGGAGATCGAGCACAAAGCCCTTGAGCTTGTCCTTGCCGACTTCATCTGTGATTTTTTCGATCGCATTGGAGAGATCGTCATAGGTTTTCTCGGTGAACGAGATGACCCTGAGATAGCCGACATCCTCTTCGGTCCGGAATCGGACCGCCTTGACGGCGATGATGTCGCGGACGACCTTGATCTTGATCGGCTGATCGGCACCTTCGCGCAGAACCGTCAGCTCGATTGCGGTGTTGATCGGGCCGCGCATCTTGTCGACGGCCTCGCCGAGCGAGAGGCCACGTACAGCTTCACCGTCAATCTCGGAAATGAAGTCGCCGGCCAGAACACCAGCACGTGCGGCTGGTGTCTCGTCGATCGGGGTGATGACCTTGACCAGCTCATCTTCCATGGTGACCTCGATACCGAGACCGCCAAATTCACCGCGCGTCTGGGTGCGCATGTCATCGGCTGCTTCCTGGTTGAGGTAGCTCGAATGCGGGTCAAGCGAGGTCAACATGCCGTTGATTGCATTTTCGATGAGCTTGTCTTCTTCCGGTGGCGTCACGTACTGCGCCCGCACACGCTCGAAGACGTTGCCGAAGATGGCAAGCTGCCGGTAGGTCTCGGTTCCCGCCGCATTGGCAGGGCCACCATAGGAGTTGATCGCGCTCACGGCTGTTGCGCCCATCAAAGCGCCAGCGGCCAGAAGTGTCACCTTACGTATCATTGCTTGCCTTTCTCGAAGACATATCGTCTTTCCACCACGATCGCGGGTCGACCGGTTGACCGTCTTTTCTGATCTCAATGTAGAGCGTCGGGCGCTCCGATGCCAGCGACAAAGCCGCCGAACCTGCAAATCTCGTCTGTCCCATCGTCGCCAAGGGCTCGCCAGCAACTACGAACCGGCCAGCCGAGACCTTGATCTCTTCCATTCCGGCCAAGACCACATGGTGATTTTCGCCGGTATCGACAATAACCACCTGGCCGTAGCTGCGGAACGGGCCAGCATAGGCAATCCAGCCGTCTGCCGGTGCATAAACGGTCGCGCCCTTTTCTGTGGCGAGAACTTCGCCTGCCAAGGTGTGTCCGGTTCCGTCGTCCGCGCCAAAATAGCGCACCGTATCTCCCTGCGCAGGCCGGGACAGCGTACCGGAGAGTTTCGAGAATGCATATGCGGGCATAATGCGGTTTTTGTCAGGCACCGCGACTGCAGCGAAGGCGCGCGCCCGCTCAAGCCGCTCGGCCAACTGCCGCTGACGTTCGTCTTCGGCCTTGCGTGCGGCTTCTGCAGCTTCCTTGAGAGAGACAATTTCACTAGCCAGGGACGCGATGACCGATTCGAGTTCGCCGGAACGGACTGAAAGCGCTTCTGCCCGCTCACGCTCACGATCCAGACGCCGCTGGCTTTCATCCTGCAGGGCGGCCTTTTCCGATGCCAGATCGGCCAGGCGCTGCTCCTCAGTGGCGTTCTCCTCAAGCGCTGTGGCGAGGGATACCCGCTCTGATGCAATGGCCTGACGCAGGACGGCCAGTTCTTTCAAATCGCTGGCCAGGGCTTCGGTCTCGGCGCGAATTTCGGGAACCACTGCACCGAGCAGTATGGCGCTTCTGACCGAGGACAGGGCATCCTCGGGACTGACCAGCAAGGCCGGCGGCGGATCGCGTCCGATCCGCTGCAGGGCGGCGAGCACTTCGGCAAGAACCGAACGGCGTGACACGAGAGACAGCCGAACAGCTTCCTGGCGCTCCGACAGATCCGTCAGGGACTCTTCGCCGGCGGTGATTCGCTGATCCAGCTCCGCCCTCCGGGAGGCGGTGTCGGCAATCTTGCGGTCGAGTTCCTGCTGGTCGCTGCGAAGTGCCGTGATATCGGCTTCCAGCGCCGAAAGCGCCTTTGTCGCAAGTGCAGCCTCGTCGGCGACTGTTTGCAACTCCAGCCGGCTGGCCTCCTGTTCTTTCTCAAGATCGGTGGCGACGGATACGGAGTCCGGCTCCGGTTGTTCGATGGCGGATGCGGGAGCAGTCAGGCCAACTGACATCAGCGTCGCGGCCAAAAGGCCAATTACCCGAGATGGAAGCATAGCCCTGCCAACAGGTGACAGCCGTGCGCCGGCAGGCACGAATGCGCCGGTCAATGGCTTTATGGCTCTGGATCTCCACATGGTTTTACCGTAGCGAATTTCGCGTTAACGCTCCATGAACCATATTGTCCCGGCGCGTCAATTCTTTACGATCCCGGCCTTCACCTCAAACCCTACACGCGGTGATACGGATGTCCGGAGAGAATAGTGACAGCACGGTAGAGCTGCTCGGCGGCCATGATGCGCACCAATTGGTGTGGCCATGTCATCCGGCCGAAGCAAATCACAGCGTCTGCCTTGGCGTGCAACTCCGGATCCAGTCCGTCGGCCCCGCCGATGGCGATGACCAGGTCGCGGCGGCCGTCGTCGCGCAACCGTGCAAGCGTATCGGCAAAGCCAGGCGAATCGGGTGTCTTGCCGCGCTCATCGAGAAGAATGAGGGCGGCACCTTCCGGCATGTTGCGGCTGAGCAGGGCAGCCTCTTCCTTTTTGCGCAGTTCGGCGGTGGAAGCGCGGCTTTCTGCCACTTCGATGGTTCGGGCGAAATCCAGCCCGAGCGCACCGCCTGATTTGGCGAAACGATCAAGATAGCGGCTGGAAAGCTCGCTTTCGGGGCCTGACTTGAGGCGTCCAATGGCAAAGAGAGTAATGCGCATGCTACCCGTGCTTCTGTACTGAGATCAGCGCAGTGTATCCTTAGGCCGCCCTGCCAAAGATGACCGGGCGGCATCAAATCTGATCGTTAAAACCGGCCGGACTGATAACCAGATTTTCTTATCAGTCCGTGCTGGTCAGTGCAGTTTTCCGTCGTCGAGTTCGGGGGTCTGCCACATCTTTTCGATGTTGTAGAATTCCCGGATTTCAGGACGGAAAACATGGATGATGATATCGCCTGCATCAACCAGCACCCAGTCACCGGTCGCCAAACCCTCGACCCTCGGATTGCCGAAACCGGCGTCCTTGAGTTCGCTGACAAGACGATCGCAAATTGATGCGACATGTCGGCTGGATTGGCCTGAAGCCACGACCATATGGTCGCCCAACGCCGATTTTCCTGCGATGTCGATTGCTACGACGTTTTCTGCCTTGGAGTCCGCCATGATGTCGCGGACCAGTTGAAGCTGACGCAGAGCGGCTTGTTCGCCGCTTCCCGTAGCTTGCGAGAAATCGCTTTTGGCGTTTCCCTTCGTGTGTTCTGTTCTCAGGGTGGTTCCTTTCCTTGTCCTGAACAGTCCAACAATCGTTGCGCTCGTCAAAACGATTGCAACGCACCTGCAACATAGTCACGGGCAGGGGCGTTTTTCAAGATGTGGCGGTTTTATTCGTGGCAAGCTCGCTACGGATCGCGCTGGAAGACAGCGACGAACGGGGCCCATGAATGAAGGTCCAGGCCGGGGCCTTGAGAAACGGCAATATGGCGGCGTCGTCTTCATCGACACGGGCATTGCTGAATGTCTTGGCCATTTTCGAGGACAGGTAGGCAAGCGTAGAGCCCGGCCTGTCGATAACCGCTATGGGAAACGTCTCGGCGATCGCGCGCCAGTCCTGCCATTTGTGAAACTGGCGGAGATTGTCGGCGCCCATGATCCAGACGAAGTTGATGCCGGGATTGCGAGCCTTGACGAATGCCAGGGTCTGGGCGGTGTAATGCAGATCGTTTGCGGCCTCGAATGCTGTGACCTTGACCCGCGGGCCGGGTGCCATCTGCCGGCTCAGCGCTATGCGTTCCTCGAGACTTGCGAGCTCGTTGTGGTTTTTCAGCGGGTTTCCCGGGGTCACCATCCACCATAGCTGGTCAAGACCAATGCGGCGGAGCGCGATTTCCGCAACCAGTTCGTGGCCCTTGTGCGGGGGATTGAAGGAGCCTCCGAACAAGCCAACGCTCATCCCCCGTTCGACGTGCGGCATTTTCAGGTAGGAACGGGACCTGGCGACCTGTCCGCTCAAGACCTGATCTGGCCCGTGCCGCGGACGCGATACTTGAACGAGGTCAGTTGCTCGACGCCGACCGGTCCGCGTGCATGCATCTTGCCGGTGGCAATGCCGATTTCTGCGCCCATGCCGAATTCACCGCCATCGGCGAACTGGGTGGAGGCATTGTGCAGCAGAATGGCCGAATCCACTTCCGTGAAGAAGCGTTCGACGACGGCCGGATCTTCGGCAATGACGGCTTCGGTGTGACTGGACGACCACTCAGCGATATGGGCTATGGCGCCATCAATGCCGTCGACAAAACGAGCCGCGATGATGGCATCGAGATATTCGGTGCGCCAGTCGTCTTCGGTTGCCGGTTTGCTTGCCGGCAACAGGTTGATGACCGCGTTGTCGCCGTGGATCTCGCAACCGGCGGCGGCGAGATCAGCAAGGATATCAGCGGCCAGTCCGCGATCCATCGCGCTGTCGAGCAGCAGGGTTTCGGCGGCGCCGCAAATGCCGGTGCGGCGCATCTTGGCGTTGACCACGATGGCGCGGGCCATGGCCGGATCAGCGGATTTGTCGACATAGATGTGGCACAGGCCTTCGAGATGGGCGAACACCGGCACGCGGGCATCAGATTGCACCCGGGCCACAAGGCTCTTGCCGCCGCGCGGAACGATGACGTCGACCGTGCCATTCAGGCCGGTAAGCAATTCGCCAACCGCTGCGCGGTCGCTGACCGGGATCATCTGGATGGCGTCAGCGGGCAGACCGGCGCTTTCAAGGCCTTCGACCAGGCAGGCATGGATGGCGCGGGAGGAATGAAACGAATCCGATCCGCCGCGCAGGATGACGGCATTGCCTGACTTTAGACACAAGGCGCCGGCGTCGGCGGTGACGTTGGGGCGGCTTTCATAGATCACGCCGATGACGCCGAGCGGGGTGCGAACGCGCTCGATCTTGAGCCCGTTAGGGCGCTCCCAAGCTGCAATCACGTCGCCGACGGGATCAGCCAGCCCAGCAATGGCGCGAATACCATCGGTGATCGCATCGATGCGGCTGTCATCGAGTTTCAGCCGGTCGACGAACGAGGCTGCAATCCCGCTGGCCAGCGCGGCTTCGACATCCACTGAATTGGCGTCGAGGATCTTCTGGCGGCGTGCGGAAATCGCATCGGCCATGGCATTCAGCGCGGCGTTTTTCTGATCGGTTCCGGCAATGGCAAGCGGTCGCGCGGCAGCCTTCGCCCGGCGGCCGATGTCGGCCATCAGCGCAGCGACGTCTGCTTTGCTATCGGTTTTGTCGAGCATGGTGGACCTCCCGGCTTGCGATCAGGCTGGTTTCTTACGCAATCGGGGTGACGCCGTAAAGCCGGGACGCATTGCCGGCAATTTCAGCTGATCACCATATCGTCGCGATGGATCATGGCGGCACGTCCCGAGTAGCCCAGGATGGCTTCTATTTCTGCCGATTTGCGGCCGGCGATGCGGCGTGCTTCGTCTGCGTCATAGCTTGACAAGCCGCGAGCGATTTCGCGTCCATCGGCATCGCAGACTGCGACCGGATCGCCGCGATGGAAATCCCCGCTGACAGTTTTGACGCCAGCCGGCAGCAGGCTCTTGCCGGAGCGTAACGCTTTCTCAGCGCCGCTGTCGATCATCAGGCTACCAGCGGAATCGAGCTGTCCGGCGATCCAGATCTTGCGTGCCGATTGAGGCGTGCCTGATGGCTGGAACCAGCTTGATCTGGCGCCCTTGTCGATGGCGGACAACGGGTGGCTGGATTTGCCAGAGGCGATGATCATGGCGCAGCCCGCGCCGGTGGCGATCTTGCCTGCGTCGATCTTGGTCTTCATGCCGCCGCGCGACAATTCAGATCCGGCATCGCCCGCCATGGCTTCGATGTCGGGCGTGATCGTCTCGATGAATTCAAGAAAACGGGCGTCTGGATCAAGATGCGGCGGAGCGGTGTACAATCCGTCGATATCGGACATCAGCACCAGCAGATCGGCACCGGCCATGGTGGCAACACGGGCTGCGAGCCGGTCATTGTCACCATAGCGGATTTCGCTGGTGGCCACGGTGTCGTTCTCATTGATGATCGGAACTGCGCCGTGGCGCATCAGTTCGCCCATGGTTGCGCGGGCATTGAGATAGCGGCGGCGTTCCTCGGTGTCACCAAGTGTGAGCAGGATCTGTCCGGCGACAATGGAGTGGGTGGAGAGGCTTGCCGACCAGGCGCGAGCCAGCGCGATCTGGCCAACGGCAGCTGCTGCCTGGCTTTCCTCAAGCCGAAGCGCGCCACCGGGCAGGCCAAGCACGGTGCGGCCCATGGCAATGGCGCCGGAGGACACCACCAGAACTTCCACTCCGGACTTTTTCAGATCCGAGATGTCAGCGCACAGCGATTCCAGCCAGGCGGTTTTCAAGCCGCTGTCGCGATCGACCAGCAGCGCAGAGCCGATCTTGATGACAATGCGCTTGTGCGCTGAAACAGGTTTGCGGTGGGCGGACATGGTCAGTCTTTCTTGCTGTCCACATTGGCCTTTTCAGCGTCTTCGGCCTTGGCGCCGACAATGATGTCGCGCAGTGCCCGAAGTCCGCCGGTCATGCCTTCACTGGTGATGGCGGAGATCTCATAGGGCGCGCGGCCGGCGGCTTTCTTCAGCGCCCGAACCTTTTCGGCGCGCGCCGTGGCATCGACGACGTCCACCTGGCTCAGGGCAACGATTTCGGGCTTTTCGGCGATGCCGTGGCCATAGGCTTCCAGCTCATGGCGAACCGTCTTGTAAGCCTGACCGACGTCCTCTTCGAGTGCGGAGACCAGATGCAGCAGCACGCGGGTGCGCTCGACATGGCCGAGAAAACGGTCGCCGATGCCGACGCCTTCATGGGCGCCCTCGATCAGGCCGGGGATGTCGGCGAGCACGAATTCACGGCCGTCAATGGTGGCGACGCCAAGGTTGGGGTGCAGCGTTGTAAACGGATAGTTGGCGATCTTCGGCCGGGCCCGGGTGACGGCTGCAAGGAAAGTAGACTTGCCGGCATTGGGCAGGCCGATCAGGCCGGCGTCGGCGATCAGCTTGAGCCGCAGCCAGATATTTTTTTCCTGGCCTTCCAATCCGGGATTGGCGTGGCGCGGCGCCTGGTTGGTGGCTGATTTGAAATGGGCATTGCCAAAACCGCCATTGCCGCCAGCTGCCAGCCGGTAGCGCTGGCCGATTTCGGTCAGATCACAGATCAGGGTCTCGTTGTCTTCCTCGTATATCTGGGTTCCGGCCGGAACTTTCAGGGTGACGCTGTCGCCACCGGCGCCGGTGCGGTTGCGGCCCATGCCGTGACCGCCGGTCTTGCCCTTGAAATGCTGCTGAAAACGATAGTCGATCAGCGTGTTCAGCCCGTCGACGGCTTCCACCCAAACATCGCCGCCACGGCCGCCATCGCCGCCATCAGGTCCGCCGAATTCGATGTATTTCTCACGCCGGAACGAGACGCTGCCAGCGCCGCCGTCGCCGGAGCGGATATAGACCTTGGTTTCGTCGAGGAATTTCATCTGGCTTACCGATCCGGGCTTTCAACGCGAGGCGGCCGGACTGGCATGCGCCTCCGGCTTTGCGTGCATCGATAAACGCCTCAGCACGCGAGGTCAAAGCCTATTGCGGCAGGTGGTAAAGGCCCGGACCAAGACTGCTCAGGGTTTGATGGCCTTTGCACCGGAGACTGTGGTGGCAAAATTGACCCTCACCCGGGCAATAGGCAAGGCGAATTTGGTGACAAGTGCGGTGTTGCGCAACGTGCCATCGTCGGCAAGCACGAGCTTGTCATGAAACCGGACAATGTTGGAATCGCCCCCGGGATTGAGATCAACGCGGTAGGTGAAGCGGGCGGTGTTGCCCGACAGGCGAACGGTGGTTTCACCCACCACATCCTCGCGCGTTCCGGAATAGGTGTTGGGGCCGGTGCGGGTGAAGATCCAGGTTTTGGTGTCGCGTTCGCCGTCATCGTAACGGAAATCTTCGCGCAAAGTCAGCACCTTGCCGCGCACATGGCCGGTCAGGTCAACGCGAAAACTGCGGCTCAATCCGGTGATGGCACCGAAGGAGCCGTAGGCGTAGGTCTTGCCCTTGAAGAAATCCTCAAGCCGGAGATCGGCCGCATGAGCGGGAAACGAGGTGAGGGCTGTAAAGAGCAGAAGGGCGAAGGGGCGCAGAAGGGCCATGATAAATCCTTTCGGGGTCATGATGCTTCTACGCCGCCTCAAGCCTGCCGGATTGGTCGGGCGTGCCGTTTTTTACCCTACCGTTGCGCCGGCTTGTTCTCATTTGACCAGCTGATCAACGAGACCCAGGTCTTGCGGTCCAGTCTGAACCACTCGACTGCCGCACTGGCGTTGATAGCCAGAACATTGATCATGCCGGTTCCCTGGAACTGGAAGCCGCTTTTCTGCAATACCCGCCGGGAAGCCGGGTTGATCACCCGGCACCGCGCATCGATGTGCTCTATGTCGCGGGTGCGGAAGGCCATGTCGACCAGGGCATGAACCGCTTCGGTGGCGATGCCGCGCCCCCAGAACGGCTCTCCGGTCCAGTAGCCCAGTTCGAGCGCCTTTCCGTCTGCAGCGATTTCCAGTGAGCAACAACCAAGCAGTTTGCCGGTTTCGGTGTCTGTGATGGCGTAGACGCAATTGCCATTCCCGCGTTTGACGGATGATCGCACAAAGGTTTCGGCGTCCGCGCGGCCATAGGGATGCGGGATGCGAGACACCATGGTGGCGATGGCCGGATTGTCGGCGAGAATGGCAATTGCGTCGATGTCCTCGGCGTGGGGTGCGCGCAGGACCAGGTTTTCAGTCAGAAGAACCGGGCAATCATAGCTTGACGCCGCCTGTTCGAAACTTTCCGTGTCGCTTGGGCTTCTACAGTCGCTGAGGTTGTCTCTGGGTGCCCGTGCGCTGATGCCCGGGCTGCTGCTGGGGTCTTGTCTCATGGTCATTCTCCGGTTTTGGACAAAAAGAAAGGGGAGATGGTGTCCCATCTCCCCTGTCCTTTTTCCGGTAGTCCGGAGGATGCCTATGCTGGCCGGGTCAATGAGACACCGGCTTGCAAAATGCGATCCGGCTTATTCCGCTGCTTCCGCTTTCGCGACGACGGATACGTAGGTTCGGCCGTTGGCTTTCTTGCGGAAGTCAACATTGCCTGGCTGTACGGCAAAAATGGTGTGATCCGTGCCAATGCCCACGCCTGTGCCTGGGTGCCACTTGGTGCCGCGCTGGCGAATAATAATGTTGCCTGAAATGACAGCTTCGCCGCCGAACTTCTTCACGCCGAGACGCTTGGAGTTCGAATCGCGACCGTTGCGCGTTGAACCGCCAGCTTTTTTGTGTGCCATGGGTCTGCTCCTGTTCCGCCCTCAAGGGCGATTGTCTGTTTGCGGCTTGTCGCCGCCAGGGCCCGAACGGGCGGTTGATTACTTGCCGAGTGCCTTGGCCTGATCGCGCCAATCGGTGATCTGGTCGGCGCTGAACGGCATGGCTTCGTCGATACGGACGATGTCCTTGTCGCTGAGCTTGGCGATCTGGGCAAAAGTGGTGATGCCCTGCTCGTTAAGCTGACCGGCTGCGACCGGGCCGATGCCCTTGATCGAGGTCAGATCATCGGACTTGCCCTTTGGCGCGGTGAACAGTGAAGCCGGTGCCGCATCAGCCGTCTTGGCTTCAGCCTTCGGTGCTGCTTCCTTCTTCACGGCAGCCTTCTTGGATGGCTTTGCGCCACCGGTCAGGATGTCGATGATCTTGACGACCGTCTGATGCTGGCGATGACCGCGCATGCGCTTGGAGTTCTGCCGGCGGCGCTTCTTGAAGGCAATAACCTTGCGGGCGCGACCCTGCTCGACAACTTCGGCAACAACCATGGCGCCTTCGACAAGCGGAGCGCCTACTGTTGCGCCGGCGCCTTCGCCGACCATGAGAATTTCGTTGAACTCGACGGTATCGCCTGCGGCGCCTTCGAGCTTCTCGATCGTCAGTACGTCATTGGCGGCGACGCGGTACTGCTTACCGCCGGTTTTAATGACTGCGAACATCTTTTGTCCTTTCGTGTTCGTCCGGCTCTCACCTTTATAGGTGGGCCGTCTTTTTGCCAGTCGGAACTAATCGGCCGGTCCGTTGCCGGATGACCGGGTGAAGCCTGACTGAGTTCCGGTTTTCCGGATTGCCCAATCAAAGGCCAACGGCGCAGGAAGCCCCACGCCGCATTCGGGTCGCGAGATACGTGAGAGAGTGCCGTGAGTCAAGCCAAATTGGCAGTTCGGGCCTGGTTTGAGAGGTAACAGGCAAACTTACCCCTTGTGCAAGCGAGCCGCGCCGGTTATGGAGGCGACCGCGCACTGATACTGCGCCGACCAAAGACGCGGAGAGGTGGCTGAGTGGTCGAAAGTACCGCACTCGAAATGCGGCGTGGGGGCAACTCCACCGTGGGTTCGAATCCCACCCTCTCCGCCA
>Ga0163215_100423_pt1 | contig 73359 bp, 64 predicted proteins | sample SynspAceP_FD_185934 | JGI IMG/M metagenome (GOLD analysis project Ga0163215, IMG submission 185934) | Saline lake microbial communities from Ace Lake in Antarctica - Synechococcus sp. Ace-P (Hybrid Assembly) | ecosystem: Environmental > Aquatic > Non-marine Saline and Alkaline > Saline | place... | reverse complement strand
GCGATGTAGAGCGTTCCATTGCAAAGATCCTAAGCGAGTAAATCCGTCTAACTTTTGCAATTCAAAAGCTCAGATGCGAACCTCCCCTTAGTCTCGCAGATTACCCAGTGTGGCGCAATCGCCCTGCAATTGGGACGTGCGGCTCGAATAAGTTCCTTCACTTCATCGGGCGTTTCTTTGCCGGAAATATCATTTTTTTTTAAGTGAAGTCAGTTTCACGAGACTGGCAATGTCCTCTTCACCCAGTTTTACCCCCGCAAGATCGAGGAGGCGCAGACGAGTCAACGGAACAAGCCTGTCAATGTGCCCCTCCACCCCCTTGCACATTAAGAGGCTAAGTTCTTCGAGTTTTGTCAACTTCCCGATTGCCTGAAGGTGAGTTTCTGAGAGAGCTGCCATACCGAGATTCAACCCGCGAAGCTTGTCGAACCGCCGGAGGCCCTCGATTGATTTCGCAGTGAGTTTCGGGTGCTGCTGCATTTCGTAGCCACTAAAAAATCCGACAGTGATGTTTTTCAGATCTGGACTTGTGATGCCATCAAAACAGCTAAGCAGGTTCGGGTAATTCATTGCGTATAACCTCATTACCCTCCTTCATCGCCTCATCCGTTACATGAACCGCAACTGCCTGCTTCCCTTTCTGCTTGATGTAGATCGTCACGCCGGCAACCGTGCCGATGCCGAACAAAAAGAACACCAAACCAGCAAGCCCACCCCATTTTCTCAGGAACGGTTCTTCGTAGCTGGCCAGCGTGCTGGGTGTTTTAGCGGGGGCGAAGGCGCTGGCGAGCAGGCCGCCGGCGCGGCCCAGGCGGGATTGCCATTGGTAGCGGCGGAAGAGGTACTGGGCGACGGGGTCGTTGGGTTTTAGCGCGAGTAGGTTTTGTAAGTGGGTCAGTGTTCTGGTGAGGTTGCAGGTTTTGCTCGATTTGTTTGAAGAGGGCTCCGACCTGCGTTTGGGCGGCGGTGGCTTCTTGGAGCACTGATGTTGCGGCGCGTGGACGTAGGGGAGCTTGGGTGAATGCCTGGGCCGCCTCGGTTCGATGCTAGTGGATTTTCTTGCGAACGTCGATGCAGTTCCGAATCCTCGGCTCGTCACCGGAAAAGCCTTCGAAATTCCGGACGGCGGACAAAAACGAGGTTTGAACGACGTCGGATTCGCCGACCCGCGGAAGCAAATCTTCGGCCAGATGCTCGCGAGACACGCTCCTCAGCAAAGGTCGATATCGCTGCAACAGGTCGCCAAACGCTTCTTCATCTCCCTCAATCACCCGCTGAAATAGATCCGCAACCTCATCACCAAAAGCCATGCTTTCATCCCACTCCGCATTCACAATCGCCCCGCTGATCGGGCGCGGGCGCGAAAAACCGTAATAAATCCCATTCGTCTTCCACCCGAAGTTTAGCGGCTCTCGAAGCAGCGTTTTGCATCGACTTGCGTTACGCTAGGACGCTCCCATGGCTGCCCCACTTTGAATCGAACAAAAATGCCGCTCATTTCCCGCATCACGCTTCTTTCGCTCGCCCTCACCTTCGGTTCCGTCTTGGCCGATTGGCCGGACCGGCACGGTCCGACGCTCGACGGTCACGTGCCGCTCGAACACGCCAAAGATCTGCCTCTGTCGTGGACCGAAACGGAGAATCGGGCCTGGTCCACGCCGCTGCATGACGAAGGTCATTCGTCGCCGGTCATTGCCGACTCGAAGGTATGGTTGACCGCCGCGAGCGAGGACGGTCGCAAACAGTACGTGATTGCCATCGATGCAAACGACGGCACGGTCCTGCACGACCAATTGCTGTTCGAAAACGAGGAGGTCGAATCGCTTGGTGGCGCCGTCGGTTTCAACAACTACGCCGCCCCGACTTGCGTTCTCGGCGACGGCAGTGTCTTCGTTCACTTTGGAAGTTACGGAACCGCGCGACTCGACGCCGAAACCGCAACCGTGCTTTGGCAACGACGCGACCTCGAGTGTCGACACTACCGCGGTCCGGGCTCGTCGCCAGTACTCGTCGAGGGTCGTTTGATCTTGACGTTTGACGGCGTTGACCAGCAGTACACCGTCGCACTGGACGCCGACACCGGCGAGACGCTGTGGCGGACCGATCGCAGCACCGACTACGGTGATCTCGACGAATCGGGAAAACCCAAACGTGAAGGCGATCTACGCAAAGCCTACGGCACCCCTGGGATCGCCGAAGTCAACGGACGAAAACAAATCCTTTCCGTCGGATCGCGTGCCATGCAAAGCTACGATCTCGAAACGGGCAAGGAGTTATGGACGGTGCGTCACGGCGAGTACAACGCCGCGATCCGTCCGCTGTGGTTACCCGAACAGAAATTGGTCATCCTAAATACCGGTTCACGTGGTTCCCGGTTGATCGCCGTTCGATTGGACGAAACAACCACCGGTGATGTTACCGACACGCACGTTGTCTGGAGTCGTGACAAAGGCAACCCACGGTTTGCCAAAGCGGTCTATCACGATGGTAGCTTGTTCCAATGCACCGACAACGGCGTGTTGGCGTGCATCGATGTGGCGACGGGCGATGAAATCTGGAGAGGACGCATTCGCGGTAATTACCGAAGCTCTCCGATCTTGGCGGGTGAGCGGTTGTACTTCTTCAGTGAAGAAGGGCGTTGCAGCGTTTTGAAAGCGGGAGACGAGTTCGAAGAGATCGCGGTTAGCGAAATCGACGAGATGGGAACGACGGCGTGCCCCGCCGTCAGTGAGGGAGCGATCTTCGTTCGAGGAAAATCGCACCTGTTCAAAATTGCCAAGCCGTAGTGCACCGCGATTCAAACACGTCCCAAAATCCGGTCGAGCGAATCGGAGGTTTGATAGATCAGCGCTTCGGGGTAGTGCGTGTAAGGATGAAAGTATTCAAACGTGACGTATCCGTCGTAGTTCAATTCATCCAACGCGTCCATCACCGCCGGCCAATCCGTCGTGCCGTCGAGCAACGGGCGAAACGTCTCGAGTGAATAGTCGGTGCCCTTTTTCGTGTATTCCTTGAAGTGAATGTTCCGAGTTCGCTGGCCCAAGATCGGTACCCAGTGCTCGGCGTGCTGGAACATGGAAATGTTGCCGGTATCGAAGTGAACTTGCACGTGCTCGCTTCCGAACCCGTCGACAAAATCATTCATTTCCATCGGCGTCATCAAGAACCCGTTGAAGAAAATGTTTTCCAGGTTCAAGAACACCCGATTTTTCTCGGCACCCTTGATTAAACTTCCGACCGCCTGGCGCGCCAGTTTTTCACAAACATCATTGGGTACCGGTTCGTGGTCGTCACGCCAAGGAATATGGACCGCTCCGGGCACGACCAATAAATTCTGCACCCCCAATTGGCCGGCCGCGTCCGCCATCAATCCGGCTAACTCGATCCCCCGGCTTCGCTTCGATGCGTCGAGACTGGAAAGCGGATAAGGCCAAAACAGGAACGAGCACAGACCGCTGATTTCGATTCCGATTCGATCGGCCATTTGCCGAATGCCCGCAAGCTCTTTCCGAGATGCCTTCGGTGACAAATCGTTTTCCAAATCGTAGTTCAGTTCGATCCCGTCGAACCCGGCGTCCTTGGCCAATTGCATGCACTCGGCCAACGACATGCGATCGGGGTACGGGAACGCCCAGAGGTTGATCGATTTTTTCGCAGCGTGGCGCTTTGCGGACGCTTTGCGAGTGTCTTGTGTTTTCTCAGCGGTCGAGTTCGAATCGCCGGGTTCCTGCGCATTCGAGGTCAACGCCGACCCGGCTCCTGCGACGGCCCCGGCAAGTCCGGCGGCGATCGCATCGCGACGACTGACGGAGCGATTCTGACCAAATGGAATGCAATAGGATGTCATGGGTGCGACCTGGTTGAGAAGGTGAGGTTGGAATGTTCCAAATCCGGAGTTGGCTCGGCGTTTTGCTTCCACGAGTTGACACCCCGACTCCACTGGATGTTCTCATCCGCCTGACCCGTTATACCCCATAACTGAAACCATCGGTCGTTCGGGATTGCGCTGGCCTATTAGGAAGTGAGAATGGCGACAGACACCGTTTCCAAAGGCTGCTTGACTTCACGCTTCGAAGCACGTCGGCTGATGTCTTTCGGTGTCACTCGTTTAACGGCTAAGCCGTAGGCATCGGCGATTGGTGGTCTTTTCTGTCGCCTTCGGCTAGCCGTTAAACGAAATCATTTCTTCCGATGTGCTGAGCGCGATTAAGAATGGTCGCTTGGGCTAGACTGCGACGCGACGCCCCCCAACAACTTCGCTTGGTGGCGAACGCCAATCGAGCAGATCCCTCGGCCTCGTGCCTGTCCCAACGGTTTCTTCACAGTTCACCGATGATCACTCGATCGTTGCGACCTGACAAAGCTCGAAAGACCTCGATGTCAACTTCAGTGGGGATTCCTCGGGTCGAACCATCCATCAACAAGAAATGGGCGCCTCCGAAGTGCGGTCCCCAGAAACCTCCCGGACTGCCCGTCGGTGAATTTGGGCCGCCCGAGCGAACGTGAACGGTCACCATCGTGATCGCGGGGCGGACGGTGTCACCGACCGCTTGCCCACGTTGCCCGGCGATGTTAGGAGCGAACACGGTTTGACCACCAGGAATGACACCTGCCCAACCGTTGGGGGAAAACATGCTCGCGCGTTCACCGATGCCGATCGTGTTGGATGTGCCATCCAAGATATCTGCGTGCCGGATCGCCTTGTTGCGATGAAACATCCCGTTGAACGGTGTCTCTTCATATCTCGCTAAATAGGCGCCCGTTGGACCGTTGCCGGTTGGATCGGCACCACCGAGCAAACCCGTGTAACTGATTGCTGCGAGATCATTGATTCCGATCGTTGTTGGCCAAACGGAAACGGGATCTCGCCATGTATCACTCGGGCATCGATAGCTCGAGACGTTCGTCGATCGCGCCAATTGGTTTGCTGGGGCCGAGATGGGAAGACCGAAGTCAATCAATTCGTACAGAGCCGACTCTTCGATCTGTGGCAGCATCATCGCCATCACGCTCCACCCGGGACCGACCTCCGGGACGGGATCGTTGCCGCCTCCAGACCACGGTCCGGTCGTTTGCGAGATAAACCCCGGCGGAAACGTTCGGAAGGTTGACTCGTAATTGTGCAGCCCCAATCCGATTTGTTTCAAATTGTTCTTGCACTGCATCGCCCGCGCCGCTTCCCGAGCGGACTGGACGGCCGGCAATAACAATCCGACCAAGACTCCGATGATGGCGATCACCACCAACAGCTCAACCAAAGTGAATCCGACTCGGCGGACGACAATCCACTTCGAAAACGACATGACACATCTCAAGCTTGACGTAGTTCAGTAAAAAACAGAGTTGGCTGGCTTGCTCTGAATCGACTAGCTGGCTGGCTAGAGGAATCTTAATGTGAGTGAGAATCAAATGCAAGAGCCGAGCATGGGCTTCGCAGCGAGCGAGGTGCAATCCCGGCGAACAAGGCTCCCCGCAATTTTCGCTCGACGCTCGAATCTCGACCTTTCTCTGCTCCCCAGTCTTCAAAAAGAACTCGATGGGTTAGCAATGGCGAATCTAAGCAAGCGTCGCGGAACTCATGCGTGAGTTTCGATCACACCTGAAAACGAAAAGTCATGCACGACTTTCGCAACGTTCAAACGAAAGTCCTCTTGTCTCGCTGTCGCTTAGGTGGAAGACCAACATGCGGTTCTAAAATCGGTTAGTTTTAATACACGAACGTTCCAAAACTCTCTTTCGATTGATCCCCATTTTGAATCGAACAATGAAACTTCAATTCCTCGCTCTTGTCTGTTTGCTCAGCATCGCTCCGGCGCTTCTTGCCGATGAATCGTCACGCCCCAACGTGTTGTTTATCATCTCGGACGACTTGACCACTCGACTTGGATGCTATGGTGATAAGCAGGTTCTCTCACCGAACATTGACTCTCTCGCCGCACGTGGTGTCCGTTTTAAGAGCGCGTACTGTCAGTACCCTCTTTGCGGGCCCAGTCGCAATTCGATGTTGTGCGGGCTGTACCCCGACAGCACCGGGATCATTCGCAACGCGGAAATCTTTCGCGACACGATCCCGCAGCGAGTTTCGTTACCCCAAGCGTTTCGGCAATCCGGTTACTTCGCCGCTCGGATCGGTAAATTGTATCACTACCACGTTCCGTTCAGCGTCGGATCCAACGGTCACGACGATCCTGATTCATGGGAGATGGAGATCAATCCCGCTGGCTGCGACCGGCTGATTGAACAACCCGACACGTTCACACTTCGCAAAGGTAATTTCGGCGGCACGTTATCCTGGTACGCCTCGCCCCGTCCGGATGAGCAGCACACCGATGGGATGATGGCCGAAGACGCCAGTTGGGTCTTGGAGCGATGTGCCAAGACGAAACGTCCTTTCTTTTTGGCCGTCGGTTTCTACCGTCCGCATACGCCCTACGTTGCCCCAGCCAAGTACTTTGAGCATTACCTGCTCGCGGAAATGCCAGTACCAAACGATGTCGAGGCGGATGTAGCGGACCTGCCGCCAGCGGCACTTCTCAGCCACAAGAAAGAGCACGAGCTGTTGGACGACGACCTGCGACGCCAGGCGATCCAAGCGTATTACGCGAGCACCACGTTCATGGACGCTCAGGTCGGAAAGGTGTTGAACACGCTTCGAGAAACGGGACTCGATCGAAACACCATCGTCGTCTTCACCAGCGACCACGGATACCACTTGGGTGCCAAAGGATTGTGGCAAAAAATGAGTTTGTTCGAAGAGTCCGCCGGTGTGCCCATGATCATCGCCTTGCCCAAAGATGACCCGCGTTCCCAACAGGGTGGCAGCGTTTGTAAATCGCCGGTCGGGTTGATCGATCTGTATCCCACGCTGGTTGATCTGTGCGATGTGGAGGTGACTCAGGAATTGCACGGTCAATCGCTCGCACCGATGCTCGCCGACGCCCGCGAACTCGGTCGGGGTTACACGATCAGTCAAGTCATGCGAGGCGGCAAGTCCCAATCGTTTGACGGCTACACGATCCGCGATTCCCGATATCACCTAACACTTTGGGATAACGGTGAGCAAGGAATCGAACTTTACGACCACCAAGATGACCCGCATGAGAAAGACAATCTCGCGGTGCGTCCTGGGAACTCAAAACAGAAAACCGACGATCCCAAGGTTCTCGCCGTGATCGATTGCTTGACCGCGACACTCGCCGCCGAGCGTGCCATGGCAATGCCCGCCACCGGACGACCGCCGGTGAAACGGATCCCACGGATCCCACACCTGGTGAGTCCGTAGTGCAGGCTGCTGGCCTGCAAGTCATCGCAAAACTCATCAAAAACTCCTTTCTTTCCTGAAAAAACCTTCACCACTTCCCCTGCGAACGATCCCGCCAATATTGCTTACGACGGTCCGTTGGAATCCAGACGCCATTGTTTGGCAGAATGATTTCTGGGCAGAATGATTCTCAGGGGCGGTCATGCCGTTCAACTCTTGAGAGTAAACTTTTTGGAACAGACAAAGACATTTTGGTGCGAATCATGGAACCAACCGTTGACGAGCTAGCTAAGTCGCTCGATAGTTTTGCTATCCACCGTTTACGTGGAGACATTTCTGATACTCGTCCCCTGCAAGATGCGTTGGGGCTGTGGGCTTCATTCACCCCTCAACAGCAGTCAGAATTCGCAGCAAAGTGCCTGCATTCAGGCCCGGATCTTTAACAAGATTCACTACCATTGAGCGAGTTTGATTGTCTCGCTGTCGCTAAGAACCTTCGGAGCGATGAATGTCGCTCGGGTTTCCGAACCGAAAGCGTCGGGACACACGCTTTCGGCTCAGATAAGCAGGTTCGAGTAATTCATTGCGTCTAACCCCATTAGCCGTTCGGGCGTTAGCTCCGGTTAACCGCGAGAACCGTGGCTAACGCCAAAACGGCTAATACACCGAAACACTTTCCCGAACCTGCTTAACGGTTGTAAACGGCGACCACAAATCATGATTGGACACTGGAGCCATGCCTCGAAAACCTCCGGCGCACGCTTCCGGCGGATGAGCCTTCGTTTGCTTAAGGATCGTGTGCCCAAGCGTCAAGGCGAGCGTGAACTGGCTGTAGGGGAGACGATGGACGAACCATTTAATCCCACCATCGTAGAATTCGATCGCGCGGCCACGAATGCGAACACGGCCGCCGAAGCAAAGTCCGATTCCACTAATCAGCAGACCACGTTGTAGGCCCCATGACCCACGGGAGCGCTATGAATTCGAAACGAATTCGGTGAGACTGGGTTTCAAAGCGTCGTAAATCGGCAAGAGTATTTCCGGAACATCCAATTTCGTACGTGTCGGACCTACGAACCGTGGATTACGCATGACGACGTGAATTAACGCAATCGCAGGTTTGATTTTGCAGGCTGCGACCACTTTTTTGAATGCAGTTAAATGAGTTCCATTTTCGACGCTCGCACTTCCGTTGGCAAACGCTCTCCATTGCGTATCGCCATCGATCGTGCCAGCGATGGCAGCCTGAATGTGCATGTCGTCTGTTGATTCGTTAAACCACCAGACTTTGTCGGCGTTGGATGAGTCTGCTTTGTTGGCAATCTTGGATGCGAGGTCCGCTAGCCCGCGCTCTGCGATGAACTGTCGATTCGGAGATTCGACGCAAAGTCCTGGGAAGAGGTAGGCAGCATCTTGCAATCGCTGGTCAATGCGATCTTGGCACCAGTCAACAGAAAAAAACTCCCGGTCGATTCCCAAACGGAAGGTGGTGCCGCGATCGCCGTTTTGCGAAGTCACTGTGGCGGGACCGTCCGCCAAGCCTTTTGAAAAGGACTGCTGCCAAAGATTCTTGTTTCGACGGCTTGACACAACGCAAGTCTCGGTCAATGCCGTGACAATTCGCAACCCGCAACCCCAGCCGCCAAGGTGAATGTGGGGAGTGTGCCCATCGGCGGTAGGTGAATCACGGCGAATCTCGGTGAGATAGTAGGTTGCAAGGGATTCAGTATTCGAGCGTCGCTCGTCGAACGGCAGACCGGGCCCATCGTCGGAGAACTCCAGAGTTGAGCCGGAAGTTGATGCGGCTACCGACGTGACTCGATTCGCGAGAAACGGGTCAATTGAGTTGTCGAGTAACTCATCGAAAAGATGGTGCAAGCCACGCACCGTGGTGTCGCCAATGTACCTGCTTGGGCGCTTGCGAATGTGTTCAAGATCGGTCAGATCGTCCATCGTCATGCTCGGTAAAAGTACGAATGCGCTGGGGCATACAAGGGGATTTTTAGCTGACGCCGCCCCGAACGAACCGAGTCACCTAAACAAGAAATAACCCATGCTACGCTGGCGTCCGTGAATTACCACGGTAGGCCTGTCCGAAGGCCCTTGCGTCAAAACCATGCTGTCGCTCAGCACCGCCGATCGCGTATGATGTCGGGAGAGTGATTCTTCCCCTAAACCCGTCCACGAGGATCTGCCGAACATGTTCAACGAAGCCCAGATTTCTGATTACGACCAGCAAGGTTTCTTGATGGCGCCCGCTCTGTTTGAAGCGGACGAAGTCGAATTGCTGCGTCGATCGGCCAAGGAAGACAAACACTTAGACGATCATGCGTATGGTCGCGACGACGGCGAAGGGGGTACGGTGCGTTTGTCACTTTGGAACCATCCCGGTGACGGGGTCTACGGCGCGTTCGCACGTTGCGATCGAATCTTCACGCATACCGAACAACTGCTACGGGACGAACCCTATCACTACCATTCCAAAATGATCATGAAAGACGCTCGTGTCGGCGGGGCTTGGGCGTGGCATCAGGATTACGGGTACTGGTACAGCAACGGTGTCCTGACGCCGAATCTAGTCAGTTGTTTCATTGCCGTCGATCCAGCGACTCGCGAAAACGGTTGCCTGCAAGTCATCCGCGGTTCTCACACGTGCGGACGCATTCACCATCAATTGACCGGCCAACAGGCTGGCGCGGACCCGGAGCGTGTGGCCGAGATTCTGAAACGGTTCGAACTCGTTCACGTCGAGATGAATCCCGGTGATGTGCTGTTTTTCCATGCGAACCTGTTGCACCGCAGCGACCAAAATCACAGCGAGCATCCGCGTTGGTCGATGATCTGTTGCTACAACGCCAAATCGAACGATCCCTACAAGGAATCGCGTCACCCACGCTACACGCCGATCGATCGATTGCCCGATTCGGCGGTCCGCGAGATCGGTACCCGACGTTTTGACGATTCCCAGGCAAGCGATGGAAACGCCGACATGGCTTGGTCGGACCCGAATCGGTCCACCAGTGCCGATTCCATGGACGCGGAAAATTGAATCGCCGCGAGGAAGCCCCGCTGGATTTGAATCTTTATGGCGCCATGCCGATCGATCGCACGGTGCCGATCGGATGCATCGGTGCCGGATTCATCATGGCCGATTGCCACTTGGTCGCTTACCGGGCCGCTGGGTTCAATCCTGTGGCGATCGCATCGCGACGCCAAGAGCAAGCCGCCGAAGTTGCCAACCGGCATGAGATCCCTCGGGCACTGGGCGATTACCGCGAAATGCTGTCCGACGAATCGATTCGCGTGGTCGACATCGCCGTTCCACCCGACGTTCAAATGGAGGTGGTCCGCGAAGTCCTTCGGTTTCCTCACATTCGCGGCATCTTGGCTCAGAAACCGATCGCGGGCTGTTTTCAGCAAGCCGAGGAAATCGTGCGTCTCTGCGACGACGCGGGCGTGACGCTGTGTGTCAACCAAAACATGCGTCACGATCATTCCGTGCGAGCCTGCAAGACGTTGATCGAACAAGGGCAACTCGGCGACCCGGTCTTGGCGACCATCGACATGCGAGCGATCCCGCACTGGATGCCATGGCAACAACGTCAAGGATGGATGACATGCCGAATCATGTCGATTCATCACTTGGACACCATGCGGCATTGGTTCGGCGATCCCGTCCGCATCTTCGCCAGTTTCCGCACCGATCCACGGACGAAGTTCTCGCACGTCGATGGGATCGGGTTGTACATTTTGGAATACGCCAACGGTTTGCGTTGCCAAATTTGCGACGACGTTTGGGCCGGCCCGGCACGTGAAGGGGCCGCGGAAGATTCGGGAATCACCTGGCGTGTCGAGGGCACACTCGGGATGGCTCGCGGCACGATCGGATGGCCCAAGTACCCCGCCCGCTGCCCCAGCACGATCGACTGGACGACGACGCAAAACGGTTGCTGGGAAAAACCGCGTTGGAACGAGGCGTGGTTCCCCGACGCGTTCGCGGGCCCGATGGCGGAATTGTTGGTCGCGATCGAAACGGACACCCAACCGAACATGAACGGCCACGACAATCTGCTTACGATGGCGTTAGTCGATGCCTGCTACGAATCCGCTCAAACCCATCGCGCGATCGAACTGGAATTCCATCAACATTGAGTTTGAAGGGTCCAACCCGGTAAAACCCTCTGCCGTCCCGCATCGTTTTCACGAAAGTGTATCCTTGGGGACGAACAACGCTCCTCTCCGATTGAAACGCTCCTCCATGACGCAACCGCACGAAACGATCACTGCTCTCACCGATGCGCTTTGCGGTGTCATTCGGGGTAACCGCGAGAGCGTCGAGGTGCTCGTGATCGCGCTGCTGTCGGGCGGTTCGGTGTTGATGCAAGACGTGCCGGGTGTCGGAAAGACGACGCTCGCTAAAGCGGTTGCCAAAGCCATCGATGTGCAGTTTCATCGGATCCAGTTCACGCCGGATCTCTTGCCAGCGGATATTTTGGGTGCGTCGGTTTATCATCCGAAAGAGGGGACGTTCGAGTTTCGTCGGGGGCCGATTTTTTGTCACGTGTTGCTGGCCGATGAAATCAACCGGGCCTCGCCGCGGACTCAGTCGGCATTGCTCGAAGCGATGAGCGAAATGCAAGTCACGATCGAAGGTCAGCAATACGATCTACCGTCGCCGTTTCTCGTGCTCGCGACCCAGAACCCGGTCGAATTCCATGGCACGTACCCGTTGCCCGAGGCGCAGCTCGATCGGTTTCTAGTGCAAATCGAACTTGGATATCCGGATGCGGAAACGGAAGTGCAAATCCTGCACGCTCACGCGATTTCCCATCCGCTCGATGGTCTGCAAACGGTACTCAGTCAAGACGACGTCGTGCAGTTTCAATCGCAGGTGCGAAACGTTCGTGTGGAGAAAGTCGTGTCTCGCTACATCGTCGAGATCGTTCGTCAGACTCGCAACGACGGGCGATTGAAATTGGCGGTCAGCCCTCGGGGTTCGTTGATGTTGTTCCGTGCCTCTCAGGCTGCGGCGTTCGCCGCCGGGCGTGATTATGTGTTGCCGGACGACGTGCAACGTCTCGCTCCGTTTGTCTTATCGCACCGTTTGATCCTCACGCCGAAAACGAAATACGGGGGCACGACGGCGAAAGAAATCGTCAACGAGATTTTGAACTCCGTCGCGGTTCCGTCTTGAACTGGGAACGATCGCCGGCGGCCCGCTACTTGATTTTCCTTTGGCGGTTTCGCTTCACAACGGCGGGCAAGTGGTTTGTCGCCGGGTTGATGCTGTCGTCGATGTTCGGCAGTGCCTCGGTCGAGATTCCGATCTATCAGATTTTTTGCACGTTGGCGGCGTTCTTTTTCATCGATCGACAGTTCGGCTACGCCCTACGTCCCAACCTGTCGATCACGCACGCGACGAGCGATCGTACAACAGCGGGGGAAACGTTTAACGTCGAGTTGAGGTTGACCAACGAGGGGCGCCGCTCGGCGTTCGCGTTGCAGGCGGGGTTCTTTGATTTGCCTCGCGGCATCACGGCGCTCGGCTCGGAGATCAGCCCGGAGACCACAGTCGGGGATTTATTGCCAGGGGAATCGGTGGCAACGAGTGTGCGATTGAAAGCCGAGCGGAGAGGGATTTATACGTTGCCGAAGCCGCGCGGTTATTCCACGTTCCCGTTTCATTTGTTTCGTGATGGTCGTTGTCGATCGGAACCGTTGAGCGTGCTCGTTCTGCCGCATTTTGATCCGATCGACCGCATCGAACTGCCCGTCGGTGCGAGGTACCAACCCGGCGGAATCGCGTTGACGTCGAACGTCGGTGAGTCGCCGGAGTACATCGGCAATCGCGAGTACGTGGCGGGTGATTCGATTCGGCGGATCGATTACCGCTCGTGGGCTCGGCTGGGGCGCCCGATCGTGCGTGAATATCAAGAGGAGTATTACTGCCGGATCGCGTTGGTGCTCGACACGTTCGTTCCGTCGGGCGTCAAGGAGCCTCGCCAAGGGTTCGCGAACTTGGAGGCGGCGGTCAGTTTGTCGGCGTCGATCGCGGACGCTTTGTCACGCGGTGAGTACTTGATCGATTTGTTCGCCGCCGGGCCGGAGTTGTATGTTTTCCGAACCGGGCGGCACACCGCCCACTTCGAGAACGTGCTCGAGATCGTGGCGGGAGTCGATGCCTGTCGCCAGAATCCCTTCACCACTGTCGCCCCGGCGCTGGCCGATGAATTGACGAACATCTCGACGGTTGTCGGCGTTTTTCTCGATTGGGATGACTCACGGCGTGAGTTGGTTCGAACGGCACTCGAACACGGGTGCTGTGTGAAAATCTTCATCGTCCGAGACGGTCCGACGACGTTGCCGATCGATCGCGAGGAGGCGGAGATCGTGCAGCTCGGGATCGCGGATGTCAACGGCGGAGGTTTGGAAAACCTATGAAATCGCTGGGACGAATCTTGCCGGGACGAATCGAGCCGCAACGAATCGTTGCCTGTCTGCTAGTTTTATTGCAATCCGTTGCACTGGGGTATTTTTGCAAGACACTCGTCTTCACACCGATCGTGATTGTGGCGGTTTTGGTTGGGACGAACTACTCACCGCGTTCGTTGCCGATGTGGCTGGCCAAGCGGTTGCCGATTCTTCTGCCGTTGATGTTTGTGGTGCAGCGAACGCTGTTGCCGACGGCGTGGTCGGGAGGTGGATTCAGTCTTCTGGTTCCGGGCGCGTGTTTGATCGCGCAGTATTTCGTGATTTACCAAGTCGCGTTGTTTTGGGTCCGTTCGGACGACGATCGGTCAATCAGTGAGCATCCGAGCGAATACCGGAATTCGCTGCCGAGCTATTTCCCGATTCTGGCGATCACGGCGATGGTGTTCACCGGTGACGTGCAGCAGGTCGACGATCGGGGGCGGGTGCTGTTTCAGTTGATGACGATCGCGTTGGTGTTGTTGACGATCGCGTTCTATTTTACGAGTCGCCTCACCAGCGTCGGGGAACGTCCGGTGCGATCGCGTGGACATACTCGTTGGTTGATCGGTATCGGGTTGGTTTGCTGTTTGACGGGTTGGGTGTCGGGAAGCGGTTTGTATCGTTACGCCCGCGAGATCGAGGACACGATCAACCGGTTCGTGAACCCCTCGCTGCGTCCGGAGTCAATGGGGTTTTCGGGCAACGGACGCATCGGCAGTGTGTCGCAACAAAAATCCAACGCGGGCGAGCGGGTGGCGATTCGTGTGTTTGCGGCGGACTCGCCAGGTTATTTACGTGGCAAGGTGTTCGATACCTACACGAGCGGCCAATGGCAACGTCAAGCATCGACGCGAGCGGTTGCGCCGATTTCGGATCAGGAGATCACGAGCGATGTCACCGAGGCGATGAGCAACCTCGATTCGAAAAATCCGCTCGATTCGTTTTTCAGGCTCAGTGATCAGGGACCGGTCGATCCGGCGGGAACGTTGGAGGTTTGGCCGGCTCAATCGTTCGGTGATGTCGTGTTCACGCCCTTGGATATCGTGACGCTGGCCGCTCCGGTCGACGGATTGACGGTCGACGCTCATGGTGGTGTTCGCGCCGACGCGATGCCGAACGGTGCGCGCTATGTGGTTCTGCGGACACAAACCGATTCGGGCATCACATCCGAGCAACGCCGCACTTCGCTGGCCGATCAAGAGATGTTGACGACGTTCCCGGCGAAGCTCGATTCACGAATCGATGAACTTGCTGAGCGGATCGTCGGCGACGCGGTCTCGGTCGGTGATAAGATCGCAGCGCTCGTGTCTTTTTTCAACGAGTATTACGAGTACGAATTCGGCATCGACGTTCCATCGGACGGGGATCCGGTAGAGTATTTTTTATTGCAGCGTCCTCCGGCGCATTGTGAGTACTTTGCCAGCGGTGCGGCGATGTTGTTGCGATCGCTCGGCGTGCCGTGTCGGTACGTGACCGGTTTCGTCGCCGCCGAGGAAAACTCGGTCGGTGGTTATTGGGTGGCGAGAAACCGGGACGCCCACGCCTGGGTCGAGGCGTTCGATCCGCAGCGAGGATGGGTGATCGTGGAGGCGACACCGGCCGGTGGTGTGCCCGATGCGACATCGTCGTCAACAACGAATCAATCTTGGGACGCGCTGCGCAGTCGGTGGCAACGGATGATCGCCGCGATCCGGGCGGGCGGTTTGACCGGGGTGATCGCGATGATCCGGCGGTGGGTGTTGCATCCGTGGACGCTCGGTGGGATCGCACTCGGTCTGCTCGGGTGGGCGATTCGTTATTTTCGCAATCGCCGTGGCGGCGACCGTCTGGACGTCGATGCCGATCCACGGGTGCGGCGAATGCGACAATCGCTATGGGAGATGGACGAGCGATGGCGACGCGCGGGCCTGCCGCGGCACGAGCATGAAACGATGCACCAATTCGCGTCCCGATTGGAATCGGCGGCGGAGGTATCCGAACACGTCGGAGCACCGCAACACGCCGAATCCGCGTCCTGGTACCGACGTTTCGCCTCGATCCGTTACAGCGGACGGCTCGATGATTTTCCAACAGCGGACCTACCCAAGATCGGTTAGTAGGCTGTTGATTAAACCATTTTTGCGTTAGCAAAGATTAGTCGATGGGCGTTAGCCCCGGTTGCCGGTGTGGAACCCGGGGCTAACGCCCATCGGCTAACTAAATCAACAGCCCGCCAGCGCCTCGAATTTGATGGAACTTTAGGCATCGTCGCAATTTGAGAAACGCCCGCTAGTCGCAAATTGAGATAGCGGCTATTCTATTTTTCCGTGGAGGAACTTTCTCTCTTCCCTGGCGTTCGTTTTACCAACGTCAGGTTTCCATTTCGTTTTCTGAAAAGCGTGCATTGACGATGACGGTATGCCGGGGGGTTCGCGGTGCGACGACAGTCGACAACGACGATCGCGACGAGATATTGAAAGCGACCACGCAATTACTCGCGCTGATGATCCGCCGCAACGAGATCGATACCGCCGACGTCGCGAGCGCGATTTTCACGGTGACCAAGGATTTACAGAGCGAGTTCCCTGCCCTGGCCGCTCGGCAACTCGGTTGGCTCGAAGTGCCGTTGCTGTGCAGTTACGAGGTGTCGGTCGAGCGTTCGTTGCCGCGTTGCATTCGTATTCTGTTGCACTGGAACACCGATCGCAGCCAATCCGAGATTCAGCATGTCTACATCCGCGATGCCGTCCAGCTCCGGCCGGATCTGAATCAATTGCCGACGGTTGATTTCGAAGAACTCGAACAGTGGATTCAAGAGAACTTGCGAGACGACTTGTGAAACTCCACTGGATCACTTCAACGTCGTTGAGTTCGGTTCGTGCGATTCGATCCTGCGCCGACACCAGTTTACTCGCGATGACGTCCGCATCGGAAATCGGTTCGGCGTCAGGGACGGCGGCGTCAGGGGGTTCGGCGAAGCCGTTTTCTCTCAAGGACGCTGCCGCGAACGCTCGGTTCACCGGCGAGGCCCAAGCGGTGAACGATCGATTGATGACGGCATCGATTTCCGAGTCGATGTTCTGGGATCACCTGATCGACGAACTGCTGTCGTCGGGCAATGACGCACCGTTGACGGCCCAGGTATGTGAGGTCGCGTTACTGCGGGCCGGTCACTCTCAGTTTCAATCGGATCAAACGGCCGCTGCGATTCATCGCTCGATCGAGCATTGCCGCCGCTTGATGACTACCGACGCTCCGCGTTGGACCGATCAATTACGTTTACGATACGCGCCGCTGAAGCAAGCCTACGAGAGTTATGGTCCGGGGTTGGTTCGTTCGATCGGGCATCAGGTTTGGAACGGTTCGCCGCCTAAAAATTGGTGGCCCGGACGCGTCACAGTGCATGCCGTCCAACCGCTTGGCAACGGGGCCGCTGGGCGTAGCGATTTTCAATCTTGTGTTTGGATCGAAGCGGTCTTGACGGACATTTCGCCGAACGTTCCCGAGTGGTTGCGTTTGGTTTATCAACTCACGCTGTTGGCGATTGACACGCAAACCCGTACCCATGCCTCGACCGGCCTGACCGGCTCGGGTGCATCGAGTGGTAGTTCGAGTGGTAGTTCGAGCAGCAACCCGGGCGGTCAATCCGGTTCGGGCGCGAAACCGGGCGTCGAATTGCCCTGGTCGATCGGCATCATTCCCTTGATTTTGGATCAAGCCGCCGAGACCGGCGTGGTGCCGCCGGGGCAGCTTTCCGTTGCCGAAGCGTTTGACATGTGGTGGTCCCCCGAGGACATGTCTCACGATTTGATCAAAAAGATGTTGCGGCAATCCTCGGTCGATTCGACATCCGAATCGGTCGCGTTGTCGATCGAACGATGGTGGCACGATTGTGGAAAGACAGCGACGGCGTTTCCGATCGCATTGAAACAATTGGCAGTCGTGTTATCGGGCGAGCAGGGGGCGAAGAATTGATGGCTGCGTTTCTCGCTGTTCAAACCGGCCAAGAAAAAGGCATTCAATACCCGCTCGATCCGGATCGTCCGATGCACATCGGACGGGCCAGCGGTTGCGACATCATGTTGTCGGATCCCAACAGCAGCCGTTTTCATGCGGTCGTCTATTACGAGGACCACGCGTGGTATCTCCGTGACACCGCCAGCCGCAACGGCACGCTCGTCAACGGGCAGCGCGTCGATGATGCTCAGATCGTCGACCAAACCAAAATTGTAATCGGGAAAACCTGTTTGCAATTGATCACGACGGACGAGGATATGCTCGGTGCCGATGCCCTATCGCAAACCCTGTACGCCGACATCGATCATTGGAAAGCACGCGAATCCGACGTCGTACGGGAAGCCGGCGAACTCGTCACGCAGCCCCAACACCTGCTCGATCTCTATCAACTCAGCCTCTCGTTGCTGCACGGTCAAAAACCCGACGAAGTGATCGACACCGCTCTCGAACTCCTTCGCGATCGAACGCAATCCGATACGATCACACTGGCAGTGGATGCCGGTGGCGGGCGTTGGAAAACACGACGCCAATTTCCCGGTGCGAGTGTTCCCATTAAATTCGACCAAAAACAACTTCAACGCGTTGCCAAAGGCGGTGAGGTTTTCCTGAGCGAGTATCCCGGCACGTTAGAAACCGGCGGCCTCCCCACCCGGTGCCTCATCGTGCCTATTTTCGCGGACGAAAAATCGCTCGGCGTGCTGATCTTTCATCGTCGAGACAAGCCCTACAGTGACCCGTTGATCGACCTCGCTGTCGGAGCCGCCGGGTTGCTCGCGATGGGATTGACCCAGTCCACGGTCACCGAAAACCTGCGGGCGGAAAACCAACGCATCGCCAATCGCAACGCGGACCAAGACGAGTTGGTCGGCGATAGCAAAGTGATGCGGAAACTCAAAGAACGCATCGACCGGATCGGACGGGCCAGCGGGTCGGTATTGATTCGAGGCGAGAGCGGTGCCGGAAAAGAACTCGTTGCGCGAGCGGTCCACCGAGCGGGCAATCGAAGCGACCGGTCGATGCTGACGGTGAACTGCGCCGCGATCCCACGTGAACTGCTCGAAAGCCAATTGTTTGGACACAAACGAGGCTCCTTCACCGGCGCCGACAGCGATCACAAAGGGCTGTTCGAGCAAGCCGATCAAGGGACGTTGTTCCTCGACGAAATCGGCGAGATGAGCCTCGAAGGCCAAGCGAAGTTGCTACGGATTCTCGAAGGGCATCCGTTCCTGCCGGTCGGAGCGAGTAAAGAAGTTCGCGTCGACGTTCGAGTGATCGCGGCGACCAACCGCGATCTGACCGAATTCGTTCGTGACGGCAGGTTCCGTGAGGATCTGTTTTATCGACTCAGCGTGTTCGAACTGCCGGTGCCGCCGCTGCGAGATCGAGGCGAAGACATCAGTATCCTTCTCGACCATTTTCTCGCCCACTTCTTGCTCCAACACGGCCGACCGCAACTCGCCCTCTCCCCGTCGGCACGCGAACGGTTACTCAGCTACCCATGGCCGGGCAACGTGCGGCAACTCCGTAACGTGATCGACAGCGCCGTGGTGATGGCCGACGAACCGGAAATCGTCGGAGAGGATCTCGGACTCCGCGATGCCGGATTGTCCAACATCGATACGTTGCGCATCGACGTTTGGGAACGACGTTTGATCGAGAAAGCATTGACTCGGACCAGCGGCGGTGTTCCCGAAGCGGCCAAACTGCTCGGCATCAGCCGCGCGACCGCCTACCGGAAAATCACCGAATACGATATCGATCGAACCTGATGCGGCCTCTCGCGATTCTGTCCGCCCCCGGATCCCGTGGCGACGTCAATCCGATGGTCGCGATCGGACGTGAACTCGTACAACTCGGCTACGATTGCCACGTCAGTGTCGCCGAGCCCTACGCTGAAATCGTCGAAGCTGCCGGGTTGAACGCCAACGTCGTGATCGATCGCGAAACGTTCCACCGCGTCGCATCGGAGCAACAGTTTTGGCGTCCCTGGTCCGGCGCCCGCCGCTTGCTCAGCGAGTTGGCCGATTCGTTCCTGCTGCCGCATCTGCGCTTCATCGATCAAAACTACGTTCCCGGACGAACCGTCCTCGTCGCCCACCCACTCGATTTCGCGTCACGGTTGTTTCGCGAAACCAAACCCGAGTGCGTTTTATCGAGTGTGCATTTAGCCCCCGCGATGATGCGGCACGCCGAAACACCGCCGCGTTTGCTGCCCGATCGTGGACTGTCACGTTACATCTTGCCCGCCGATTGGTCACGTCTGAATCGATTGACCTATTATCTCGGCGATCATTGCTTTTTGGATCGCGTGATCGGACCCGGAATCAACGCAGAGCGTCGCCGGCGTGGAGGGTTGCCGCGACAACGGCGGTTGTTCCATGATTGGTGGCGATCTCCTGATCAAGTCCTCGGTTTATACCCGGCCTGGTTTGCACCGGAGATTGCCGCCACGCACGCGCTCCCGCGCGAGGGAGTCGCACCGCTGCGGTGCATCGGTTTTCCACTCGACGATGGGTTCGTTGGGGATGGGTTCGTTGGGGATGGCAGCATTCACGCTCGCGATCCAAGTGGCTCGGATCAAAACAACCTACCCGATGATCGACCTTTGCTCGTCACGACCGGTTCGGCCCATCCAGGCGAGCAGAAATTGATCAAACGAATCGCCGACATCGCATCCACGGCCGGCGTCAGCGTCGTCTGGTGTTGCCCGTCCAACCCCGGCGGTCTCGACCATCCCAATGTTCGTAATGTCGGTTACATTGCGTTGGGTAAATGGTTGCCACGTTGCCGAGCCATCATTCACCATGGTGGCATTGGAACGACGAGTCGCGCGATCGACGCGAATGTCCCCCAGATGATTCGCCCGATGGCGTTCGACCAATTCGACAACGCGTCCCGAGTCGAGCGTTTCGGTCTCGGCGTTTGGCTGCGAAACGATCGCGACCTCGCCACCGGCATCGGCCAACTGCTCACGATGAATCGCACCACCCCACCACAACCCGACGCGGCATTCGACGACAAAACGATGTCAACGGCCCATCGTGCCGCCACGATGATCGATCGTCTACGCACCTCCTGAGAAATCTTAACCTCTTTGAAAATGACGGAGTTGATATCATGAAAACTGGATCGACGATTTGCCTGGTCGGCTTGCTCGCGTGTGTGTTCGCGATGAACGCGGGTGCCGAGAACTACCCGCAGTTTCGCGGGGCGAACGGGAACGCGATTTCCGCTTCGGCTCTGCCGCTGCAATGGTCGGACTCGGGCGACGAGGCGAAAAACGTACGGTGGAAAATCCCGGTTGCCGGGGAAGGTTGGTCGCAACCAATCGTGTGGCAGGATCGACTCTACCTGACCGCTGCGGTCCCCAGCGACCCGGCCCAGGAAAACACGACTCGTCCCGAATCGAACAACGGCGGCTACGGACGCGACCGCGGCGATTTGGTGAACGTCGTTTATCAATTCCAAGTGATTTGTTTGGACACCAACACCGGCCGAGAACTTTGGCGACGTATTGTTAAAGAGGCCAAGCCATCGATCCCCCGCCACAGCACGAATACCTACGCGACCGAAACGCCCGTCACTGATGGCGAGCGGATCTATGCCTACTTCGGCATGAACGGCTTGCATTGTCTCGACATGGACGGCAATCCGATCTGGCAAAAAGACCTGGGCTCGTTCGAAATGCGCGCCGGTTGGGGAACGGCCAGTTCGCCAACGATCTTGGGCGATCGGCTTTTTGTTCAAGTCGACAATCAGACGCAATCGTATTTGATCGCCCTGGACACGAAGACCGGTGAGGAAATTTGGCAGATCGATCGGGACGAGAACTCGCAATATAGCAGCCCGTTTTTGTGGAGGAATTCCCAGCGCACCGAGTTGATTGTCGGCGGCATGGTTTACCGATCGCACGACCCGGCAACTGGCAAATTGCTATGGCAACTGGACATGGCGAAAGGCCGCAGTTCCGCAACGCCGATCGCCATCGGCGATCTTCTTTACGTTGGCAATGAATTCAGGAACCGCGGCGGCGAGGACGACGGCGGCGGACGGTTGTACGCAGTCAAACCGGGCGGCCGAGACGACATCACACCGCCGGACGATGCGACCACCGGCGAGTTCATCGCGTGGCGGATGGATGATTCCGACATTCAGATGGCATCGCCGACCCACTGCGACGGAAACCTGTACTTCTTGCAGCGGAGTCGTGGCATCCTGAAATGTGTGGATGCTGAGTCCGGCGATTTGGTCTACGAAAATCGCGTGCGTGGAGCGGATGCATTCTGGGCCTCGCCTTGGACCGACCGAACGCATGTGTTTGGATTGGACGCCGGCGGGAACACTCACGTGTTCGCCAGCGGCAAGGAATACAAAGTCGTCGCCGTCAACGAACTGAATCAGCAAGCCTGGGGAACACCCGCCGTCGCCGACGGATGCATCTTCCTCAGGACGGTTGATCATTTGTACTGCATCGCCGCTCAATGACTTGGCATGGAACCATTGCCTTCGTTGGACAGCGCCACTTTGAAACACCAATGCGGTGATTTGCAGCGTTTGCCGGGTTTGTGAGCGGCAAGGCACCCGTGGTTTGGGGAAGTTTGATTTTGGGGTACCTAGTGGTCTGGGACAGCTAAAAATGAGGGTTGGTTTTGTTAGCCGTTTGGGCGCTAGCCCCGGTTATTGCGTGATAACCGTGGCTAGCGCCAAAACGGCTAACCCTAAAATCAAAGTGTCCCAGACCACTAGTGTCGCCAGAAAGTGGAGGTTTCTGGTAGCTAGCAAAGGAGCCAAGCTCTGGCGAGCGTAGCTACAAAAAATCACAGGCTCGGAGGGATTCAAGCGATTAGCGGGTGGTCGAGCGCAGCAAAAACCACCGGAAAAACTCAACCCGGAAATGTTCGACGCGTCCCGCAATGCAAGCGACGCGTCGCCGAAGGCAAGGGCGGGACGATGGGGAAAATCGTCCTCCAAACGCTGCTACCAGCGGGCTTCCATTTGGCTGACGATCCGTCCGGCGAGATCCTCGATCGCTTGTTGCATCGCGGTATCCACGCTCTGGCCCGCCTCGGGCACGAAACGCTCGTCCTGACTGAACAGAATCGTCAGATCATCTGTCGGCACAATCGAATTGCTTAACAACAATCGACCGCTGCGATCCGACCACGACGCGCGCACCTGAACGGCGGCGTCGAGTGCCCGGGGGAAGTCGTTTCCGGTTTCCGTTAACACCCGTTTCGTCTCGCTCGTCACTTCACATCGCAGCGTCGTGTCGGCGGACGGGTCCGCGGTCACTTTGTACGGCGTCCGCAATTCAATTTCACGGATCAACGCCTCGGTCAAACGCAAACCAAGGTCATGCCGGAACGTCGCGTCACGCACGATCGGAACGTGAACCGTTCGAATGCCGCTGGGAAACAGAGCGGCGTTGCCGAATTGATAGGGCGCACAGCCTGAAATCGGACCCAGGGCGACGAGACAAACCAACGTCAACACAACCCGACTCCACGTCCGGAGCCGATCCTGGGTTGGCGTTCTTTCCATCGACGCAGCGAAAAGGTTAACCAAGCGTTTCACCGGAGAATCGTCTCGCGTTTCTCGCCCGAAGGCGCCTCGAATTTTGTCACCAAGGGCGACGAGCGGCGACTGTCGGGGAAGACCGCTTTGAGCCATGACAGACGTTGTTGCGGGACGGGCGCTCGTGTGACCGTTTTTTCCAATCGGGCGCGAGCCTTCTCCGCCATCGGCGTGGTCGGGTAATCGTCGAGGATACGCTGGTAATATTCCGACGCGGCCCGGTTCTCACCTTTGTTCTCGCGGTACTGGGCACGTGCGTAGAGGTGCTCGGCTCGGCGGAAGGCGACCTCAGCAGAAGCCCGCGCGAGCATATCGGCGACCTCTTGCTCTCGCATTTTATCGGGGAAACGTTGACGCGTTTTTTCGACGAGTTTCTCGGCCTCCTCGAGCATCAAACCGCTGTACAGTGGCCCGGCATAAATTTCGAGTTTGGCACGGATGCCTAACAGGTGGGCGACAAAGAAATGCTCACTGTCGGGGAACGTGTCACGCAGGTCCGTGAGAAACTCATCAGCCATTTCAAAATCGCCTTGACGGATGTATTCCGCCGCCGCTGCCATGGTCGCGTCGTCGGCCAACCGGCCCGTCGGGTCGTCGTAACGAATTTGGTCGAGCACGCGGATCGCGTGACCGTCGACATCCAATCGCGGACGTTTCGAGTCAAACAAATTCAACGCCCACCAACTGCCCTCGCGGGCTTTCTCGGTTTCGATCCAGTACTGCGAGACTTCGAACAAACGCGACGCGACCCGGTCGTTGTGCCGGTTGCGTGGGAAATCTTTTTGTAGTTTTTGATAAACGTCCGTCGCGAGCGTTAGTTTGTCGGCGAAGAAGTAACTTTCCGCTTGCATGTACAACGCATCCTGGGACAACGCCGACCCTGGTTCCGCATCGGCGGCCCGACCGAACAATTTTGCCGCCTGAGCGAACTCGGCTTTCTCAGCCCCCTCGGTCTCGGCATCGCGTGCGGTCGTGCCGACACGAGCTGCCGCGGTGCGGAAAATCTTGTCGGCCTGCTGGTACAACTCGCGAGCCCGAGCGGCATCGCTCTGCTCCCGGCCGGTGACGAAACGCGAAACCCGGTCCGCGTTCTTTTGAGTCGACTGCCACAACGTCTCAGTGGACTCTTGAGCCGCAACTCGGCTGTGGAAAAGGCCACCATCGGGGCCGCCCGCCAAACCGAGCAACAGGCCGACCATCAACGCGAGCACGAAACCGCCGAAGCGACTCCAGGATGTGTGGGGCGATCGGACCGCCGGCACAACCCGCGTTGGGTGAAACGTTGTGAGTGAAGTGAGAACCGAACCCGGCTGGAGGACGGGGTGTATTTTAGAGTTAGGCATCGATGTTCCGTCATGATTGTCGGGTCGCCGACACGAGCGTCCGTGTCGTTAGCGAATCGTGGTCGGCAGGTAGGGTTGCATCCGGAGTGACCGGCCGAGCAACACCTGCATATACCGACTGATTAAACCACGTAACTCGGGATACGAAGTTTTCTCGACCCGTGGCAACAGCGAACCGAGCGGAAAGCGTATTTCCTGCTCAGAATTCAGCGTGGATCCGACATCCTGCATTGATTCGACGGGCTGCGACAAATCATGCAAACACGCCAAGACCGCCGGCGAAACCAGCACCAGCGACGATTGCCGCAGCCGGCACGTTTCACAAACGACACCCCCACCGTCGAGCGAAAACGCAAGTTTCGTATCGCCTAAAACGCTCGCGTCTTCCTCGCGAGAGATCGCGTTGATTTTCACGCCGCAAACCGTACACGCCTTCGTCGCCGGCGCGTGACCGAGCAAACGCAGGCACTGGCAATCGAACGCGAGCAGCGTCTCGGCCACCGGTCCGTCCCCGTCGATCAACCCCAGCGCCGCGAGCGTGAGGTCGAACAATTCCTCGTGCCGGTCGGCATCATCGAGCCACCACCGCAACGTTTCGGCGATGTAATAGCCCGCGTAGGTTCGCGGCAGCGAGCGATCGCCGCCACGAAAGCGTCGCCGTAATTTTGATTCGGTCAACAGATCGAGTGTGTCACCGGGTTTGGCGATCAAGTTGATACGGCACACACTCAACAAATCGAGCGAGCCTTCGAACGGCCCTTTCAAACGGCGTGCTCCCTTGGCGAGCGCCGATATACGCCCGAAATCACGTGTCAGCAGCGTCACTACCAGACTCGTTTCGCTGAACTCGACCAACCTCAAAACGATCGCAATCGTCGCCTGATACTGGGATGAGTTCGAATTCAAAGATCGTCGTCTTCGTCAGCCAACGCGTCGGCCGATTCGCCACGACTACCCAGCGAAGCGAGCAGCTCGCTCATTTCCGCTGCGGCGTGCGAGTCACCTTGACGCCGCGCCTCATCGATCCCCTCTCGCAACATCGTGCGAGCCTCCGCGATCCGGTTCAAATCCACCAATTGCTGAGCCCCCATGAAGAACGCCGGCACGTACGGCATCGTGTCGTGGATCATCTCACCGAGCCGTTTCAGGCTCTCGGCATAGTTGCCTTCGCTGCGATGCTCCATCGCGAGCGAATACCGCAAAAACGTATCGGTCGGATCGTCCAACAACATCGCTTCAATTTTTTCGCGTCGAGACACAAACGGCTCGCAGTTAAATCAGAGGTACAGATAAAAGAGACCGCAGTTTAGAAACCAGACCGGACTTTGGCGAGACTACCCTAACGCTCGACGCCGCGAAAGTGAATGTTTTGTACCGCGTCGCAAAGTGCCAGCAGCTCGACGCGGAGCGTCGAGATACTCTCGCCCAAAACGCCACTCAGGCGAACGATTCCGCCATCACGGACGCGGGCGACCGAGATATCCCTTGTCGAGTGGCACCCCTGCAGAGCTCGACTGCGTTTCTTCCGGCTTACGTAGTCGACCAGCATCCATACTCATGCACCAATCTCGTTCGATCCGGGAGTTATGCCTGGAAAACCTCCGGCGCACGCGTCCGCCGGATGAACCTTTATTATTGGGCTTGCGAAATGACTATCGATGCCACGACTTCCTTTGATTTTAGATAACCAGCATGGATAGAAAACTCTCCTCCGTTTTTGGAACATACAACAACGCAACGTTGGTGAATCCGAGTTCATTTCGATTTTCAAATTCCTCGGCTTCGAACAGATCTTTAAAAACGCCCTGACGGGGGATGCCGATGCGTTGATCTGCAACGGTTGCACGGTCGTCGCCGAGGGTGCAATCGATGGGACTGATTTAAATTAAAATCGAAGGCGAAGACGAAATCAACGCCTTCCATTCCGGCGTGGACGGTATCGGAAATCGCCCGCGTCGATGCCGTGTCGCTTGAGCAGTTTGTTCATGCCCTGGCGTGATAAACCGGCATGGCGGGCAACGCTGGCGATCAGGATGCGTTGAGAATGATTCATTTGGCTATCTCAACGGTGTCGCCCATCGAACGGGAATCTCTCTCAACAATCTCTCTCAACAATCCCTATCAACAATCCCTGCTGCAATGCTAAACTGACGCCGATGAATAAACGACTCACCAAAATCAGCAAATACCTGGCCTTCATCCTGCGGCACGAACCCCACTCGATCGGTTTGAAACTCGACGACGAAGGCTATCTTTCGGTCGAGCAATTAGTCGAAAATGCGAACGCTTCGGGAAAAACCATCACCTCCGAACAGGTCCATCAAGTCGTCGCTGGCCACGCCCCGCCGATCTTCACACTGAGCGAAGACGGCACTCGCATTCGAGTCGTCCCTGCGGACGCGTCGCCGACCAGCCCTTGGCCGGCGCGATGACGGGCTTGTATTTTTGCGTAACCGTGACCAGTTCCTTAGGAACTGTCTGTTGCGGGAGGGGTACTCCAAGTCGCTGCCGTAACAACCCTTCCCAGCCACACGACCCTCTTCTCTGGGGCGATCTTCGGCTTATCTCGACGTTAGCCTAGCTGGATGCGTTTTTGCGTGCGACAATAAAGGGTTGAGTGTGAGTCTCTGCTCACGTCGATGACTCCTCATTGCTTTGAAAAGAAAACCACGTGTCCCAATTATCGCCCGCCGGCCAGCAGATTGTTCAATCGCTGGCTCAACGTCATGGCGTTTCGTTGGAGGCGGCCACCCACATGGTAATCGCGGTCCACAATGGCAACGGCTCGATGGCCCAGTTCAACCATCCCGAATTCGGTGGCTGCGGCCAGTGGATGTCCGGCGGCATGACGATGGTCAGCGACCTGTTCAACCATCAATTGAAATCTCGCGTCGATAACCTGTGCAGCGACATTTCCAACGAATTGGCCAATCACCGATCCTCGCCCCTGGTCGGTTCCTTCCAATCGCAATCGCAGGGCGGGTCGAACCAGCAATCGCAAGCGGCGGGCAGCCTCGGCGGCTCGAACACGTTGTTCGCGCCCGATCCGAATCAAAATTGGTGGCCGCAAGAATTCGGTTCCCCCAACGCGACCGGCTCTCAAAACAACGCTCGCTACGCGTACTTCGGCAATGCCCGTCGGTTGGCTGTGTCCATGGGCGGCGATGTTTGGGTCTACGATACCGGGGATCATCAAATCGGCGGATTCTCGCAGCAACAAGGCGTCGGTGGCTCGATCACGTTCAGCAGCCAGTTCGGCAACGTGAATCTGTCCTCGTTGCCGGTGGTGATGAAGAACGGCAACTCAGCCGTCTCCACACCTCCTCCGATCGTGAATTCTCCGATTTCGCAACCCCAACCCGTGTACCCCCAGTCCGAGCAACTGTCTCGTGGACCGGAGCCGAACAACGCCCAGGCCGCCGTCCCCCGAGACGAACAAGCGATCCTTTCCATGCTCGAAAAACTCGGCGGGCTGCACGAGAAAGGCTATCTCAGCAACGAAGAGTTCCAATCCAAAAAATCGGACCTGCTGTCTCGGCTGTAGCCGTCGGTTCCACCAAGGTCGCCCGCTTCCGCCAGGCTTGGTTCGGTCGGAGTGACAATTGGCGGCTACCACTCAGAACCAAACAGAATCGTCGAGTTCAAAAGCAACGCTTTTGATCAGCTCAGTCCTTCGGATTCGATGATATGTGGAGGACTCGTAGGCTCGTCCACCATGATCTAACGGAAAACCAAGGCGAGAGGGAACACTAGGGAGCGGAGGTTGTTCGGCGTTTTGCGAGGACGAGCAAACCGACCATGGTTAGTACGATGCCAGTCAGTAGCATCGAGGTCACGGGTTCGGCGAACAGGACGACTCCGGCGGTGGCCGCCATCGCGACTTGGGATGCGTTGAGTAAGTGGACAGCGACGATCGGGAGCACTTTTATGGCGGTGGTGATCGCGATGAAGGCGAGGAAATTGAACACGCCCGCCGATCCCATCGACCACCAAAGTTCCGGCGTGATTTGCGATAAATCGGCCAGCCCGCCACGCCATGCCACGATCGCAAACAACGCCGTCGAACCAACCATGCCGCTGATCCACATTGCGGTCACGCCTTGCATCCCCCGCTGCATATTCAATCGCATCGTGGAACTGAAAACGGCGAAACACAAACCGGAGAAAACCGCGCACCCGGCACCGAGCCAACGTCGATGCGACAACTCCGCCGAATCGATCACCGCCGTAGCGGAACTCGTCAAGAGTTTCGAATCCACCGCATCACTGATAACCGCATCACCCACCACCGCATCCGGTTGACCCGATTGCGACAACGCGATCACGGCAAGAATCAGAATCCCGATCGCGATCGCAGTCCGGCGGCGAACGGTTTCACCTAAAATGATGCGTCCGACGATGGCGCTGCCGATCAACAGTGAGCCGAGCGTGATCGGCACCGAGGCAGCCAACCCGATATTGCCCAACGCGATTTGGAACGAACCGTTACCGCCGACCTGGCCGAGCAGGCTGACGAGCACGAAGCGGGGCACGAGACGCCCACTCGTTGTGATTGCGTGGCCACGGAGTTTGAGCCAGATTAAAAAAGGCGACAGACACAGAACCGTTGGCAACGCTTTCATGGCCGCGACGAGTAACGGGTCGGCCGCCACCGAGTGCCGCAACGAGATGTTGGAGAACGTGTACAGGATCGCGGACACGAATCCGCAAATGATGCCGACCCCGATGCCGGGGGTAACGGCGGCGTTGTGAAACCGTTGCATCCGACCGAGCGGGATCGATGACTCGTCGGGTTGTCTTGTTTCCAACGTCGCCTCGGTCATCGAACTACCGATTCGATCACGCCGTCGGGTACACGACTGCGGATCGTTTGTCCCGGGGTGACATCGTGGATCGAACGCACGACGGTGCCGTCCTCGTTTTGCGTGACGCTGTAACCACGCGTCAAAACACTTAGCGGTGAGAGTGCGGAGACCGACGCGGCGAGTTGTTGCAACCGGCCGCGTTGTTTTTCTAAACGACGTCGCATGATGGAGTGAGCACGTTCGTCGAACTCGTCAATCAATCCGCTGCGGTGGAGCACCAGTTCAAACGGGTTGTGGAAAATCGGTCGCGATTCGATCCATCCGAGTCGTTGGCGATGGCCTTCGATCCGGCGGAACATGCTGCGCCGCATCGTTGCGTCGAGGGTATCGAGGACATCGACGAGCGCGTCCCGGTCGGGCAACACCCGGCTCGCCGCATCCGTTGGCGTGAGTGCTCGCACGTCGGCGACGAGGTCGGACAGCGTCACGTCGATTTCGTGACCGACGGCCGATACCGTGGGGATCCGAGATCGCGCGAGCATGCGGACGAAACGTTCTTCATTAAACGACCACAGATCTTCCAGTGAACCGCCGCCACGTGAGACGATGAGCACGTCGGGGAGTGGGTCGAGTCGGTGTGCGACTTTGATGCCCTCGACCAATTGCTCGACGCTGCCGGGGCCTTGGACGCTGGCCGGGATGAGGATGATTTCCACGCCCGCATGACGTGACGCGGCGGCCTGCAGGAAATCGCGGATCGCGGCGCCCGTGGGGCTGGTGATGATCGCGATCCGGCGGGGCACGCGAGGCAATCGGCGTTTTCTCTCGGGCGCGAACAGGCCTTCGGATTCGAGTTTGGATTGCAGTTGGGCGAGAGCGAGTTGCAACGCGCCCATGCCTTGGGGCTGGCATTTTTTGACGATCATCTGAACGGTGCCGCGGGCGGCGTAGACCTCGATGTCGCCGTAGCACAGCAGACTTTGACCGTCATCGAGATCAAACGGCAATCGTTCGGCGACGCTTTTCCACATGACGCCGCGAAGTTGCGATCGCTCGTCTTTGAGGGTGAAGTAAAGGTGACCGCTGCGGGGACGGGCGATGTCGGTGATCTCGCCGGCGACCCACAGGCTCGATAGCGAGGATTCGACGGCGCGCTTGATCCGCATCGTCACTTCGCTAATGCTGAGTGCTTCTTCGGCCGTTGCGGCAGGTTTTACCTTCGGCTTCGGAGTGGGTTTAGGCTTCGGTTTCGCGGCCGCTTTCCGAGCCGTCGGTTTTATCTTGGGTGGCGTGTCGGTGCTTTCGTCGCCACCCGCATCGCCACCAAAGTCAAACGGCAGTTGCTGTTCGCTGTTGCTCATGACGTGGGTTCCGGCGATCGACGTGTTCGACGGCGGCGACCTGATTTCGCGAATTTGGCCCGCACGTCGGCGACGGCGGCGAGCATTTGATCGACCTCGTCGATCGTGTTGTAGAGGTAGCAACTCGCCCGCGCCGTCGCGGTCACGCCGAGAGCCTGGTGCAGCGGCATGGTGCAATGATGGCCTGCTCGCACGGCGACGCCCCGCCCGTCGAGGAACTGCGACACATCGTGAGCGTGAACGTCTTCGATGACGAAACTGTTGATGCCAGCTTTCTTGTCCGCAGTCGGGCCGATGATGCGAACGCCGTCGATCGACCGGAGGCCCGCGTCGGCGTGGGCACCGAGCGCGCGTTCGTGGTTGTGGATGTTTTCCAAACCGATGTTGGTGAGGTAATCCAGGGCTGCGGCCAATCCGATGGCCTCCACGATCGGGGGTGTGCCGGCTTCGAACTTTTCAGGCAATTCGTGGGTGGTGAAACCTTCGGTGGTGACGTTCATGATCATGCCACCGCCGCCGAGGAACGGGGGCATCGCGTTGAGCAGCGATTCTTTGCCGTAGAGCACACCGATGCCGGTCGGCCCGCAGACCTTGTGGCCGCTGAAGACGAGCAGATCCGAGTCCCAGTCTTGGACGTCGATCGATTGATGCGGCGCCGATTGGGCGGCATCAACGAGCACGGTGGCGCCGCGGTCGTGGGCCATCGCTGTCCATCGCTTGACCGGGTACTCGGTGCCGAGCGTGTTGCTGGCGGCACCGAAGGCGAACATTTTGGGGCGGAACCGATCGAGGTATTCGGCGACGGTCTCGTCACTGATCTCGAAATTTTCGTCGACGGGGATGAACTCGACTCGGCATCCCGTGCGGGCGGCGAGTTGGTGCCAAGGGACGATGTTGGCGTGGTGTTCGCTAATTAACAACAGGATCACGTCGCCGGCCGAGACGTTGGCGTCGCCCCACGAGCGGGCGACGGTGTTGATCGCGGCAGTGGTGCCAGCGGTGAAAATGATCTCGCGAGAGGCGGCGGCGTTGAGGAAGGCACGTGTCGTTTGTCGCGCCGATTCGTAAGCGCGAGTGGACTCCTCGCTGAGCGTGTGGATGCCGCGGTGGACGTTCGAGTAGTAATTTAAATAGCAATGATCCATCGCCTCGATGACGGACCGTGGACGCTGGGTCGACGCGGCGTTGTCGAGATAGACGAGTGGTAGACCGCTGGTCACGGTCCGATCGAGTACGGGGAAATCCGAACGGATCGAATCCGTATCGAGTAAATCACGTGTCACTGGATCACCTGTCATTTGAATACCGTTTCCTAAACTTGTGGTCGTCGAAATTCGTTGTTTCGTCGGTTGGTCTGATTTCGCCGGTTGTTGCCTGTTGTTTTTAACTCGCAGGCTAACAGCCCGCCCCGAACGTACGTCAGCCTTTCTAGGCTGACCTCCCTATGCGTCAGGCTGGAAAGCCTGCCCCGAACGTACGTCAGCCTTTCTAGGCTGACCTCCCTGTGTCAGGCTGGAAAGCCTGCCCCGAACGTACGTCAGCCTTTCTAGGCTGACCTACCTGTGTGTCAGGCTGGAAAGCCTGCCCCGAACGTACGTCAGCCTTTCTAGGCTGACCTACCTGTGTGTCAGGCTGGAAAGCCTGCCCCGAACGTACGTCAGCCTTTCCAGGCTGACCTCCCTATGTGTCAGGCTGGAAAGCCTGCCCCGAACGTACGTCAGCCTTTCCAGGCTGACCTCCCTATGTGTCAGGCTGGAAAGCCTGACGTACGGATCAGGCTGGCAGCCTGCACTACGAGACTCACTGTTCCTCCCCGAGGGAGGGGCCGGTTTGGGACGGGCCTCCCGGGCTGGCGTTGGAATCGATTTCGTCATCGCCTTCGAATACGCTAGGGTCGGCGTCGGTGCCGACGGGTCGTTTCAATGCCCCGTGCAAAACTTTCCAGCTCAAAAGGCAGCATTTCTGCCGGTTCGGCGTCAATTGTGGCCCGAACAGGCCGAGCATGTCGTCGGCGGAGAACGCCTCGACTTCGGCGAACGTTTTGCCTTCGAGTTCTTCCAGCAGCATCGACGCGGACGCTTGGCTGATCACGCAGCCGTCGCCCTCGAACCACGCCTGAGCGACCCGCCCGTTCTCGTCGAGTCGCAAATCGACATGGATTTTGTCGCCACAGAGCGGGTTTTTCCCGTCGTGAGCGTGGGTCGCCGTCGCCAGTCGCCCGCGATTGAAGGGGTCTTCGTAGTGATCGAGCACGTGCTCTTGGTAAATATCCTGCTCGTTCGGATCTTTCGGTGGGAGTGCCATCGGCGTGCGTGAGTGTCGGAGGAGAACGAAGGACTTAAACTGTCTCCTCCACTCTACGCGAAGCGTCAAAAAAGGGAACGCCGGGCGTTCGTGATCCGACTCGAGTCGGCGCGTGTAGCCATCCCCAAACGAGAACCACGTAGCCGCGTCTCTCTGAGACGCTAAACATTGCGAGTCTCAGAGAGACTCGCCTACGTGAGGTTCTGGCGAACCTTTTCCGACGATGTGGTTATCCGAACTAATTCGCCGCCAACGGATTGTTCCCGAAGCCGTTGTTCTCTGACGCTAGCGTCGGATAACGGCGATTCAGGGCACGTTGCGACGGTTTGCCTTCCCATGGCGAGCTTTCTGACCGATAGTTCATGGTCCGCGACCCGGATCGGGCCCCCTCCTAGGGGATCGGTGGGTTGTCGCCGTTGTTCGTGAATTTCTTCTATGTCCCCGCTGTCATCGCAATGCTGAATTTTTTTCGTCACCAATCCAACTCGGTCAAAAACGACGTTCTCTCCGGCCTGACGGTCGCCCTCGCCTTGGTCCCCGAAGCGATCGCGTTCGCGTTCGTTGCCGGTGTTTCGCCTCTGATCGGGCTGTACTCGGCATTCTTCATTGGTTTGATCTCCGCGATCGTCGGCGGTCGTCCGGGGATGATCTCCGGTGCCACCGGTGCGATGGCGGTTGTCGTCGTCGCCCTGGTTGCGATGCACGGTGTCGAATACCTGTTCCCGACCGTGATCTTGTGCGGTTTGCTACAGATCGCGATCGGTATCGGCAAACTCGGCAAACTGATTCGGATGGTCCCTCACAGTGTGATGTTGGGGTTCGTCAACGGGCTCGCAATCGTGATCGGCATGGCCCAACTCGGCAGTTTCAAAACGTTGTCGGAACAGGGCGGTCTCGTTTTCCTCGGCGCGTTTCCGCTGTTCCTGATGCTGGCTCTCGTCGCGCTCACGATGGCAATCATTTGGTTGTTGCCCAAATTGACCACGGCGGTGCCCGCTTCGTTGGCGGCGATCGTCACGGTGATGTTGATCTCGGTGGCGATCAATAGCTCTGGCGATGCCACCGCGCCGCACCGCGTGGCGACCGTAGGCGACATGCTGGAGACGAATTTGGTCGCCAAGGAGGTCACGATCGCTCAGGAAGCGGCGATCAAAAAGGCCGCGAATCAGGACATCATTCTCGGACCCGAAGCATTGGACGAAATCGCTTTGGTCGCGATGGCCGACGTCGATTTATCGGAAGCCAAAATCAGCGGCGGGTTCCCGATGCCGTACTGGATGTCCGACTACGTGATGCCACCGTTTAATTTAGAAACCCTTTGGATCATCGCACCGTTCTCAATCATTCTCTGCGGCGTCGGTTTGATCGAATCGTTGATGACGTTGACGTTGATCGATGAGATCACCGAAACACGGGGCCAAGGCAACCGCGAGTGCATCGGCCAGGGGACCGCCAACGTGATCTGCGGTTTGTTCGGTGGGATGGGCGGTTGTGCGATGATCGGTCAGTCGTTGATTAACGTTAACAGCGGCGGACGCGGGCGACTCTCAGGCATCACCGCAGCGGTTTGTCTGCTCGCGTTCGTGATGTTCTTGTCGGGATTGATTACTCAAATCCCGATGGCCGCTCTCGTTGGCGTGATGTTCATGGTCGTGATCGGGACCTTCGAATGGGCGTCGTTAAAGATGTTCCGCCGGATGCCCAAGAGCGACATGTTGGTGATGGTGCTCGTCGCCGGTTACACGGTGTTCATGCACGACTTGGCCTCGGCCGTGATCATCGGTGTGATCGTGTCCGCTCTCGTGTTCGCATGGCAACACGCAACTCACATTGCCGCGGACGTGAAGCTCAACGAGCACGGCAGCAAGATCTATCAATTGCACGGACCGTTGTTCTTTGCCTCGGTGACCTCGTTCAAAGACATGTTTACTGTCGCCAGCGATCCCGAGGACGTTGTGATCGATTTCTATTACACACGGGTTTATGACCAATCGGCGATCGAAGCGATCAACACGATCTCGGAGAAGTACGTGGCCGCTGGCAAGCGGTTGCACCTGACTCACCTCAGCCAGGAATGTCGCAATCTGCTCGACAAAGCGGGGGACCTCGTCGAGATCAACGTGAGCGAAGATCCTCATTATCACATCGCGACGGATCGATTGGGTTAAGAACTCGGGATCAACCAGGGGCGTACCGCTTTTGCAGGAAGACGCTGGCGACCGAGATATCCCTTGTCGAGTGGCACCTCTGCAGAGCTCGACTGCGTTTCTTCCGGCTTACGTAGTCGACCAGCATCCAGACTCATGAACCAATCTCGTTGGACACGGGAGTCATGCCTGGAAAACCTCCGGCGCACGCTTCCGCCGGATGAACCTAAATAACAAGATCCACTACCATTGAGCGAGTTTCATTGTCCCGCTGTCGCTACTGCTGTTGACTCGCAGGCTAGCAGCCTGCACTACGGATCGGTTTGGTTAATCGGATGCTTGGGTAACGTCAGTTGCCACAGCAACACGAATACGCCCGTCAATACGTAACCGGTGATGTACTGCATGACGTCTGGTAACGATTCCGTTGGCAATGCCAACGGCCCGTCCGGGTCCACGCCGAACGGGATGAACAATCGGTTGCCGACCAAGGGCGAGTGGATCACACCGAAAAACGTCAACCCGGCACACAGGAACAACACGCCGGCAGCGAGTTTCAGTTTGTGATCGATCATCGACGCCAGCATCCAGGCCCACAACAACCCCGTCACGATGAACCCGTTGCTGAGCATTCGCAGGGTTTGCAGATCGTGCTTCAGCGGCCCGCCTTCGAGTTCATCCATCGAAATGCCGGCGGCGAACATCGCCCCATCGCCAAAGATCCGGTCCGGCAGACTGATCGCCAAATACGCAAGGGCCGGCAAGCACGCGATCGCGACGGCGGCGTAGTGACGTCGCGGCGTGGCGAGGAATGTTTGCGCCGTGATCTCCAAACCCACGAATACTAAAATCGGATACACCGCCGGGGCCGGGATCCAAGCGTTGAGCAAGGCGAAATAACCGACGATCCCCGCCGTCCCGATCACCAACGCCGTCGCCAACGTATACGCCGCCCGTCCGCCCATCGCTTTGTACGCCGGATGCCCGATGTAAGGCGTCGTTTGAATCACGCCGCCGGACAAACCCGCGATCAAGGTCGAGAGCGCCTCGACACCGATCACGACCCGAGCGTCGTATTCATCACCCGCCGACGCGGCGCTCTCGGTGCAATCGATCCCTCCGACGACCGTCACGAGTGCGAACGGCAATACGAACGGGAGGTACGCGAGCGCCTCGGGCAGCGCGTCGACCCACCCGCCCCGCCAACTCTCCATCCACTGGACCGGGAACCAATCGATCGTGACGGTTTCCGGGAACTCGTATCCGAACACGCCCAGCCCACACATCAAGTAGTACACGCCGCCGGCGACGATCAACGCCCCCAGCGTCCCCGGTGTACGGCCTGGTAAGGGAACCTTTCCGATCAGCGTACCCAACACGATCACGAGCGCCAGAATCCCTGGGATTGGCGAGCCGAGGATATGCGTCAGTGGAAAGAAGCTGATCAAAATCAACGCGATTGCTGCAAGCGAACCGAGCAACCCGGCTCTCGGCACGATCGAGCGGACCCATTGCGAGAACGGGGCGCAGGCGAGTTTGACCAACCCGCAAAACACGATGCACCAAATCCCGATATGCCAGGTATGAGTCGCCGCCGCCTCAACTTCCATCCCCGCCGCCCGCGCGGTCGTGAACGCCGGGCCGAGGACCAGCAGGATCATGCCAAAGGTCGAGGGCGTGTCGAGTCCGAGCGGCATCGCCGTGACGTCGGTCCGGTTCTCACGCCGGCCCAACGATAACGCGATGAAGAAGAACGCCAGGTCCCCGATCAATACGCCGAGTGCCGTGCCGGGAACCATGTGCGATACCGTGAACGACACCGGCAACCCGAACCCCGCCAACAACGCGACCATGAGTAGCAGTCCCGCGACGTTGTCGAGCATCAAACCGAAGAACGCGTTGATGTCCCCCGTCGTCGCCCACCAAAATCGTTTCGGTGTCTCGTTCGTTTGCGTCATCGGTTGTTCCTGGTGGATCTGTTCATTCCAAAACCGGGGCACTGAGCCGCGTCAGTCCCGCGTCGACCAGGAAAAACCCAGGACAAGGATCGTCTTGCCTCATCACCTCGCAGTCCGATTCGTATCGTTGCCGCACCGCAATCGCCGTCAACACGGATCGCTCCGGCGGGCCGAGACCGCAGAGCAACTCGCTCGCGCGGATCACGTCATCGGTCGGTCGTTCGGGAGGAGATTCAGTCATGAGGCGTAGCTTACTTGATTTAGGTCAAGAGCGAATGCACCTATATTACAGCACCCGACGGCAAATGCACGACTCGTCGCACCTTGACGACTTGCGAGTCGTTACGAAGCCCCATAGAACGTGAAATCTCTTCTCTTCGATCACTCCCGCGGCAGGACGTACCCGTCACCCAATCACCCTCCCCGCAAACGGATCGGCCGACACCCCTGATCCGGCGCCCGCCCCAAAACCTCGCACTCGGATGGGTGGATTCGGCAGGGGAGCGATCATCTTTGCGATCTTCCTCGGCCTGCTCGCCGGTGTGGGCACGTTCACGTTCGGGTACGGCAAAGGCAGCCACCTGAGCAACAACCCGGAGACGTGCGTGAACGCAAGAGAATGTAGCGACTCGATTACATCAGCAGTGAGAACTCGAAAGGTTTCCACGCGGATCAAGAGGCGGCCCGGGTGCCCGGGGAGTCGATCGATTACAGTCGGCAAGCTCAAGCGGCGGCGTACAAACTCACCCGTGACGCCGAAGCAATCCCTGGGCAGGAAGAGGTCGCGGCAACCGAGTAGGACGGGATCCTTTTGTACCGCGACGCTCCGCGTCGCGCAAGAACCGACAATGCGGTATCTATTCAAGGACGCCGCATCCGAGGTGCATCGAGATGCCTATCCCGCTTGATCGATGAAACGTCGAATCAATTCCGTTTCGCGGACCGATCCGAGTTCGCCGCGAGAGTCTCGTGGGTTTCCCAAGGAATTGAGTGTAACAAAACACGTTGTTCCCCTAACGCGGTCGCGGTTCTTGACATCGTGGTAACTCCGATCAAAAGGGACGTTTTCGAAAAATTTCGGTTCATCCGACCGAAGCGTGCGCCGACCCCAGGATCGAGGTTTTTTAAGGCATGGCTCCCGTGTCCCATGATTTGATGAAAAATCGTCCTCGGTGAAACGAAATCCGCCGAAATCCGCCGAGGACCGTCGGCACCATGGGCGCACCGCTTTTGCAGGAAGACGCTGGCGACCGAGAGATCCCTTGTCGAGTGGCACCTCTGCAGAGCTCGACTGCGTTTCTTCCGGCTTACATTGTCGACCGGCATCCCTACTCATGCACCAATCTCGTTGGACACTGCAGTCATGCCTGGAAAACCTCCGGCGCACGCTGCCGCCGGATGAACCAGAAAGTGGAGAGTCGCTGTAGGATACACCAGTGCGGTCACGCGAACCCCTCACCGCTCATCGAATCAACGCGACTTCGATTTCCAATCCCGGCCCGAACCCCATCATCAACCACGGGCGAGGGATGGATTGAGATTGAAACTCGCCGAGCACGACGCCGAGAGTAGCCGAGGACATGTTGCCATGTTTTCGCAACACGTCGCGTGAAATCTCCAATCGAGTCGGATCGAGACCGAGGGCAGTCTCGACAGATTGCAAAATGCGAACGCCGCCGGGATGCACCGCCCACCCGCCGATCGAATCAAGCGTGTCGCCGTGTTTCGCCAACCCTTGTTTCGCCAACCCTTGTTTCGCCAACCAGGCTTTCAAGAACGCTGGCAAATGTTTTTCGATCAACCCGGGGACACTCGCGTCGAGCGTCATTTCGAACCCATGATCGCCGATCGCCCAACTCATCGCGTCTCGGCTATCGGGGACCAAACAGGAACCCGTCGCGGCGATCTCACCCATGGTCGGAGCGATCGGATTGGGCGGTGCCGGACCGCTCGTTCCGAAATCCGATCCGACGACGATGACTCCTGCGGCACCATCGGCAAAGATCGCACCGGAGACAATCCGCTGAGCGTCGTAACCGTATTGATAGTGCAGCGAGCACAGCTCGACGCAGCAAATCAGCACACACGCGTCCGATTCTGCCGCGACGAGCCCGCGGGCGGTCCGCAGTGCGTTGATGAGAGCATGGCATCCCATGAACCCGATTTGAATTCGCTCGGTCGTGATGGGCAAACCGAGTCGATCGATCAAATGCACGTCGATGCCCGGAGCATGAAATCCGGTGCAGGTGACGGTGATCAAATGGGTGACCCGATCCGGTTCGACACCGCTGCGGCGGAGCGCGTCACTCGACGCCTTCCATGCAAGGGCCGGAGCTTCGGAGGAAAACCGGGCATTGCGGCGCGCGGTCGTGGGACCACTCGGGTCATTCGAAAGCGGCGGATAAAAAGTCTGCGTCACCGTTCCCAGATCGGATTTTTCGAGCAGGACACTGCCTCGGGTTTCCACCCCGGTCCGCCGATACAGCTTTCGAACCTTGCCCGCCTGAGCCTCCGTCCGACAGGACATTCGCTCGGCGTGGTGCGTCGATAACGCCAAATCCGCTTGGAGGGGCGGCGTTGCCGAGGCAACTGAAAGAATTCGAGCCGTCATACGTGTGAAAGTCCTTTGAGGTTGAGTGAGTGAAGCCCAATATTTCTTTGCATTGTACACCATGGGCAAGCATCTGTATTTTGAGTGGGCGAAGGCGGCGTTGAGGTCAACGCAGTCAGCACAACCGGCGGGATCGCCACAGTCTTCCTACAGGTTATTTATTCTCCAGATCGTACTCTCGGATCAGTGGACGTGCAGGTTCTTAAATGTACGTTTGCGTGAACCTTCAAAGTTTGTTCGGACGTCGGACGACGTTCCGATAATTATCACCTCCAAGGAAACCCTCGTGAAAAAACTGTCCCTGACTTTCGCTATTGCCCTGACTGCCGCTTGCTACGGCGTTCCTGCCAATGGCGAATGCTGCGGTTCGTCCGCACCTGCACCCGCACCTGCCTGTGGCGGATGCTCCGACACGCTCGACGCTGGCTATGTCACTGTCGGCAGCGCTTCGGTCGATGGCGACGGTGGCCCAGCCATGACGACCCAAACGATCATGGTCCCCCAACAAGTCAACGAAACCCAAATGGTTTCCGTGACTCAAATGCAACAAGAAACGCGTGAGCGTTCTTACACCGTCGTGAAATGCGTCCCTCGCACGGAAACTCGCACACGGACTGTCAACAAACAAGTTCCACGTCAAGTGACGAAGACTCAGTCATACACCGAAATGGTCGCGACGCAACAAACCCAAGACTACACGGTACAGGTTCCTGTCACGACGCAAGTCGAACAGTCCTACACCGTGATGGTGCCGAAGACGGAAGTCGTTGAAGAATCGTACTCGGTTCAAGTTCCCGTAACGACTCAAGTGGCCGTACCTTACACCGTCTGCGTTCCTTACACGGAAAATGCGACACGTTCGTACACAGTCAACGTGCCTTACGCCGACATGGTTGAGCAAAGCTACACCGTTTGCGTGCCGTACACCGAAAACGTTGAGCAAAGCTACACCGTTCGCGTTCCTTACACCGAACAAGTCGCTCAAAACTACAGCGTCAACGTTCCGTACACCGAATCGCGTGAAGTCAGCTACACCGTTAGCGTTCCTTACACCGAAACGATGACCGGAAGCCGCACCGTGTGCCAACGCGTCCCAGTGACGCAGTACCGCACCGTCAGCAAAGACATGGGCAGCTACCAATGCGTCACCGAAGAAGTTCCTGCAGCGAATAGCTGTGGCTCGTCTTGCGGTGGTTGCAACTCGTGCGACAACTCGTGCGGTTGTGTCGATAGCTGCGGCGGATGCACCACGACTGTTTCCCGTAAAGTCTGGGTTCCTAACGTGGTTTGCGAACAAGTCGCTTGCACCACCTACACGACTCAAAACGTTGAGCAGCCTTACACGTACAACGTGACCAAGTGCCGCAGCGAAACTCGTAGCCGAACCGTTAACGTCAACAAGTGCCGCACCGAAACTCGTACTCGGATGGTCAGCGTTAGCAAGTGCCGCACCGAAACACGCACTCGCAGCGTTCCTGTGACACGTACTCGTCAAGAAACCCGCACTCGCCAAGTTGCTGTGCAACGTTGCCGTCAAGAAACCCGTACTCAAGAGTACCAAGTTTCGAAGACTCGTAACGAAGAACGTACCCGGATGGTTTCCCAGACAAGCTGCTCGACCGAAACTCGCGTTCGCAACAAAAACGTCACGACGATGGTTGCCGAATCACGCACTCGCATGGTTCCTCAAACTTCCATGACGACCGAAACTCGTCAACGTAGCGTCACCGTGATGGTTCCCGAGCAAAAGACTCGTGAATACACCGTCACCGAGTGCGACACTGTCTCGGAAGAAGTTCCTTACAGCGTCACCGTGATGGAACAAGTCCCAGAAACGAAGACCGAGAGCTACACCGTTTGCGTGCCAGTTCAAGTCCAAAAAGAAGTTCAAGTTTGCAAGACCATCATGGTCCCACAAACGATCCAAGTTCCTGTTTCGAATGGTTGCTCGGGCAACGTTTCAGCTCCCGTCGCTGATTGTGGCTGCGGAAGCTAATCATCGCTCCTTGCGAATGATTTGAATTGAACGATTGAATTCCAGGCCCACGAGCCTGAACCCCACGACGCCGGCCTCTCCCTTTCGAGAGGCCGGCGTTTTTTCGTTGGTAATCACATCGTCGAATTTCATTCGCCAGGCACCACGTCGCCGCGTCTCTCGGAGACGCCGGAAATTGCGAGTCTCAGAGAGACTCGCCTACGTGAGGTACCACGTCGCCGCGTCTCTCGGAGACGCCGGAAATTGCGAGTCTCAGAGAGACTCGCCTACGTGAGGCACCACGTCGCCGCGTCTCTCGGAGACACCGGAAATTGCGAGTCTCAGAGAGACTCGCCTACGTGAGGTTCTGCCGAGGTGCTTAGGCCGGAGCAAGCCGGTCCGGCATCCACTGGATTCGAGCGTCGGTTATGATGGGGCTGTCCTACCGGATGAGGCATCCGTGAATGAAAACCTCCTTCATCCGGGCTCTTTTCGTACTCAACTCAACTCCCATGCAACTCCTCACCGCCTTGCTCACCCTGATCGCATGGCTGCTCGTGATCGCCACGGCGGCGAGTTGGTTGGCGAATTATCATTGGGTGTTCGACACGGTCGCCAATTTGCGAATCCAAGGACTCCTCGTGATCACGATCCTGCTGATCGTGACCTTGTTATTGCGGCAATGGCACCTCACGGTCGCGTCGACGGCGTTGTTGTTGATCAATCTCTCGATGTTGAATTTCGGCGATCTCGATTCACGGGCAACCCGCTCGCCGGTCAATCCGATCCGCATCGTGACCACCAACGTTTACGCGAGGAATTCACACCACGACGCGATCATCGAAGAACTCCGTCAGCTCGATGCCGACGTGATGGTCGTGATTGAACTGACGCCGCCACTGGCCCGGCGACTCGAAGCGGCGTTTGGAAGATCGCATCCTCACATCAGTTTTGAAGACAGCGAATTCGACAACTTTGGCATCGGGCTGCTATCGCGAAAACCGATCGACGCCATCGAGGTCCTACGTTGGGAGGGCAGCACAATCAGTCTGCAAGCAATCATCGGCCAATACCGATTGATCGCGACGCATCCCGTGCCGCCGATCGGGACCCCCCATTTCAACAGACGAAACCAGCAACTCACCCAGCTCGCCGAACACATTCGCCCCGCTCCGGACAACCTCGCCAACGCCCCCCGACCGCAACGCACGATCCTGTTGGGCGATTTGAACCTGACGCCCTGGAACCCACACTTCACGAACCTCGTCGCTCGCTCGGGATTGCGGCGAACCGGGCCCTGCTGGGATTTCCGACCGACCTGGTACGGTCGACCTGGGTTCCTGTTCGGTTTGAAAATCGATCACGTCTTGATCAGTGACGATCTCGTTGGCACCAAGTATGCAATCGGAGACGAGCATGGATCGGATCACCGCAGCGTCACGGTCACGATCGATCAAATCATCAAACCCGCGATCGCTCCGGTCATGCAGCACGCGAGCAACCCGCCGAACATCGCACGCAAACCTAATCCGGCGAGTTCGTCCTTGCGTCGCGGCGCGAGCCCGCCGATCCCGCCGACTTGAATTCCGATCGCGGCAAAATTACTAAATCCGGCGAGCGCGTAGGTCAGAATATGAGCGCTGCGTTGGCTCAGAGGCGGTGTTTCCGATCCCATCCACTGCCCGAGTTGCTGATACGCGACGAACTCATTGGCGACGGTTTTCAGACCGATCAACCGACCGGCGACGAGACATTCGTCCGCCGGAATGCTGAGCAACCATGCGATCGGCCAACCGACGTATCCGAGAATCACACCGAGAGAGACGAGGGCAGCGCCATCGGGCGAGGTCCAATTCAACGCGTTGCACAACGTCGCCAGCAGCGTATCGACCAACGCGATCAGTGCGAGGAACGCGATCAGCATCGCCGCGACGTTGATCGCGAGTTTCATCCCCTCACCGGCTCCCTCGACGGCCGCGCCGATCAAATTGGTCGGCCGCCCGGTCGTTTCGGAATCGTCTGTTGTTGCGTCGTGTTTCTCAACCGTGTTGTTTTCAGCCGCATTGTTTTCAGCCCTCTTGCCCTCCGCCGCATTGTCTCCAGGCACACCCTCGGGGCAATCCGGCACCATGACTTTTGCGATCAACAGAGCCGCCGGGGCACTGATCACCGACGCGGTGAGCAGGTGACTGATGTCGATCCCCATGCCCGCGTACGCGCCGAGCAAACCGCCCGTCACGGTGGCAAACCCGCCGGTCATCATCGCGCACAACTCGCTGCGGCTCATCTGATTGAGGTACGGGCGGACGACCAGCGGGGCCTCGGTGTGTCCGACGAACACGTTAGCGGCCGCAGCGAGTGTTTCCGGACCGCTCGTCCCCAGGCTGAAACGCATCACCCAGGCCATCGCCGCGACGAGACGCTGCATCACGCCGAGGTGGTACAGCACGCTCATCAAGGACGAGAAAAAAATGACCGTCGGCAACACGCCGAACGCGAACGTTTCTAACAACATCCCGCCGATCGGTGGCTCCTGCATTCCGGTGCGAAACAGAAACCCGCTGCCCACGTCGACATTGCTCATCACGGCGGTGAACCCGTCACCGATCTTTTTGAACAACCACTGCCCGCCGGCGGTTCGTAGAATCAAAAACGCCAGCCCGAGTTGCAGCATCAATCCGCCCGCGACGATGCGAACAGGAAACCGACGCCGGTCCGAGCTGATCAACCACGCCACAAAGATAAAAACAGTTAGCCCGAACAGGCAGATCAGGTGCGAGAAATGGTCGTTCAAAGAAAAATGCCTTTCAACCCGACCGCTGTCGTCACCGAGCGACCGGGATTGAGATACGTCAACGGTTGGAAGGGTGCGTGACTTGCCACGCGAGGATCATAGCACCGATGCCCCTTGAACACGGCGCACGCTTGAGCGACCATTCCGGTGCCTAAGCGACCGCGAAACCATCACTGGCGGAGTGGACGAGGTTACGAGTCCATAGCACTCCGGGAATCACAGGGACTCGTAGCCTCGTCTACTACCATTCAACGCGGGACTCGTAGCCTCGTCCACTACCATTCAACGCGTCTTACTGTTTCGCTGTCGCTGAGCACTTTGTTTCCATTTTACTCTGTATTTCAAGAGCAGCCCGCCTGTGAAGATTTCCATCATGCGTCGTTTCACCTTCTGTGCCGGCCACCGTTTGGTCGGTCACGAAGGCAAATGCCAAAACCTGCACGGCCACAATTACGTGATCGAAGTTTACGTGACCGGACAGGAGCAGGATGCGGTGGGCCGAATTCTCGATTTCAAGCAGCTCAAAACCTGTTGCAAAAACTGGATTGACGAAAACTGGGATCACGCGTTCGTGTTGTGGCAAAAAGACCAAAACGGACTCGACGCGATCCGCAGCTCCGTCCCCCACCGGGTTTACGAACTCGACAGCAACCCGACGGCTGAAAATATGGCGAAACACTTCCTGAAAACCGTCTGCCCGAAAATCCTCGGCGACAGTGGCGCCACCGCGTTCAAGGTCCGGTTGTGGGAAAGCGAAGAGACCTATGCGGAAGTCGAGCTGTAGGGGCCATTGGATCGGTTCTCGTTCCCCAGGGATCTTGAGGTGGGCTGTTCCAGCTTTTTTCCCGGCGAAAAGGTCGTGCGGCTTTTAGTTTGTTGTCTTGCAGGCAATTACGTGACGCAACTCTCCCGAACGCACCTGGGGAGGGGGCGAGCAGAGCCGTTCGGGCGAATGCGAGGGGGAGGGTCGAGCAAATTGCCCTCCCCCAGAAATCTCGCTGAACGCTCGCTTTCCGACCCCTCCCGCGATGCCGACGGGGTGCAGCAAGTCGTTGCCGCAGAGGCACTTAAAAGCCGTTCGACCTCTGCTTTAAAAGGTTGGAGTCGCAAATACCCTTTCGGGGGAATGAGGCGGTGAGCGATTGCAAATTGCAATATCAACATAGTAAATTGCGAATTGAGAAAGGAATTGACCGGGGGGTAGTTACGTTTTCCTCTTGTGGCGACGTCCAAAGCATTGGTAGGTACGAACCGCAAAGGTGCATGAACCGTGTTTTTTAACGCAACCCGGTGCCTTTGCGAACTGCGTCCGCACCACTGCCAGGAACCGCTCTGCGATGCCTTTGCCTGTTTTCTTCCCGCCGATAAATTATCGCACGCACCCCGGGCAGCGAGTTGTGCCATCGCGGCCCGTGTTCCCGCGATTGCCGCGACTCGTTTACGGGTTAGTTCTCGGTGGTATCCTGATCACCACGTCTGCGAGCGCTCAAATGGGCGGTGGCGGCATGGGTGGCGGTGGCATGGGCGGTGGTGGTGGTGCCCAAGCCCCCGATGCGACGGCCAAACCCAAATTTCGTGACCACATCCACACTCACGCGGGGATGACGTTCCGCCGCGAAAGAGGCGATTCCGTGGTGGCAGGCGTTCGTATTATCGGCAACCGGGTCGTCACGACGGCGGACATCTACGCGGAGCTGCAAACTCGCAAAGGGCGTTTCTACGACAGCGAAACGGTACTCGCCGACGTCCGCCGTCTCAACGACATGGGCTCGTTCGATCAGGTGACCTTTGAAGTCGCCCCGGCGGGTTCGCAGTCCGGTGCCGACGACGCGAGCGTCGACGGTCGTGGCGGAACTCAAACCGAGGCGTCGAGCGTGGCAGTCACTTTTTACGTCCACGAGCGACCGATGGTTTCTCGCGTCGTTTTTCACGGCAACCGGGCGCTCAACGATCGCGAGATCGCGGGCCGCGTCGGCGTGACTGCGGGAGACCCGCTCAGCGAATTTTCCGTCGAGTCGGGACGTCGACGATTACTCGATTTTTACCGTGAGGAAGGATTCAATCAGGTCGCCGTGGCGGCGACGATCACCGGCGTGCCGGAACCAACCGGCCCCAGTCCAACCGGCCCCAGTCCAACCGACGGTAACTCAGCGGAGTACACCGGTGCCGACGTTCCGCCGGGCACGGTGATTTACCGGATCAACGAAGGGCCGCTCGAACGGATTGCCGACATTCAGATCGTCGGCAGTACAATCGTGACGGAATCGCGGCTGAAAAAAATCATCCGCAGCCGTGGCCCGATGGCCGGCGTGCTGAGCTACTTCAACAACAAAGCCGACATGAAGATGATCGACGAGGACGTCAACGTTCTCTCGGCCTACTATCACACGCTCGGGTTCCTCACCGCGACGGTCGGTCGCCAGATCGAGTTCGACGAGACCGGCAAATGGTTGACCGTCGTGTTTGTGATCAGCGAAGGCCCACGATTCACGATCGGAAACGTGCAAATCCTCGGTAACGAATTCATTACCGAGGAATCCCTTCGCGCCCGATTGGGACTCAATGTCGGCGATATGTTCGACGGCACGATCATGCGGCGAGACGTCGGGGAGTTGGTCTACGGTTACGGGGAACTCGGATTCATTTACGCCGAGGTCAAACCGAAAACGATCATGCGTGATGAAAACGGCGTGGCCGACATCGTTTACGAAATTACCGAAGGCGATCAATGGAAAATCGGTAGCATCCACGTCAACATTGATGGGGAACCCCACTTAATGCGAGAGACGACGATGTTGAATCTCGTTGACATGCGAGAGGGCGACTTGATCGACCGCAAGGTACTTGAGATGAGTCGTCGTCGGCTCGAACGAAGCCAATTGCTCGAAACCAACCCGGCAGTCGCCGAAGCACCCGATATTAAAGTTGTGCCGAAGGAGGATTTGCTGCGATGATCGATACCATGACATTCTCAACGAAAAAAACACCCGTTTCCACGAGGACGACGCGCGTCAAACGCACTCTCGTCTTGATCGCCGTTGCGGCCCAATCGATCGTGCTGGCAGGGTTGCTGGCACCGAAAACCGCGTCGGCTCAACAACCGTCGGCGTATTCGATTCCCCGACCGGGTCAATCCTTCACGGGTCCGCAATCGGTACCCCCAACGCCTCCGGCGTACGGGAACACCGGATCGGCGTACATCACTCCGTCATACGCCAACCCGAATGCCCCCGGTGCATTCAATGGCAACTCGGCAGTCAATGGCAACTCGTCGTCCGCGACTCCGCCTAGTTTTTCTTCACCGAACTACAACGCCGCCCCCGGCGGCTCGCTCCCGGCCCCGGTTTTCAATCCACAGTACCCCGATACGACGAATTCGTTCGGGCCGGTCGCGCCGTATCCCCCCGTGATGCCTCGACCGACCGTTCGCGAGGCCGATCTGATTATCCAAGGTTACCCGGCACGGACCGGACGCGTGATGTTCGGTGGTGCCGTCAACAGTGACGCGGGCGTGACGGGCCAGGTCACGATCGACGAACGCAACTTTGACATTTCGCGATGGCCGACCTCGTTCCAGGATCTGTTCAGTGGCACGGCGTTTCGCGGTGCGGGGCAAACGTTCCGGCTCGAAGCGATGCCGGGCAACCTGTTCCAACGCTACACCGCCCAGTTCGCCGATCCGAACCTGTTCGGGTATTTACCGATCAGCATGTCACTCAGTGGATTCTACTTCGATCGCCGATTCAATGATTGGGACGAAGGCCGTTTGGGCGGACGACTGTCGTTCGGTTACCGGATCACACCCGATCTTTCTGTCTCGGCGGGCGGCGGCGGTCAGAACGTCTCGATCACCCGTGCAACGGACCCCACGTTGCCTCAACTCGCCGAAGTCGTGGGCGACAATACGCTTTATAACGCAACGGTCTCGTTGATCCACGACACGCGGAACAGTCCATTGCAACCAAGTGAAGGGCACTTCATCCGAGCGAGTTACGATCAGGCGTTCGGCGATTTCGAGTACGGTCGTTTCGAAGGCGAGTATCGAAAATACTGGTCGATCCGCGAGCGTGCCGACGGGTCCGGCAAGCAAACGTTGTCTTTCGGTACCCAACTCGGGTTCAGCGGTGAGGACACGCCGTTGTTCGAGAATTTCTTTGCCGGTGGTTTTGCGACCATTCGTGGTTTCGATTTCCGCGGTGCCTCGCCGGTCGTGCCGAGTGCGGGCGGACTCGTCGAGGTGGGTGGACGATTCCAGTGGCTCAATACCATCGAATACATGTTCCCGTTGACCGCCGACGATGCGTTTCGCGGTGTCGCGTTTGTTGATTTCGGTACTGTGGAAGAAGACTTCGAAGTCAAGGAAGAGAATTTCCGAGTCGCTCCTGGGTTCGGTTTTCGCGTCGCGATCCCGATGCTCGGTCCCGCCCCGCTCGCGTTCGATTTCGCGTTCCCGGTCATGCAGAGCGAGTTCGACAACGAGCGGATGTTCAGTTTCTACATGAGTGCGAACCGTTAAAGAGCGACGTAGGCCGGATCAAGCCGCTTCGGCGCCGATTCGGCAATCCCCTGAATAACGCATCGATTGGTTGTTTCCCTCAACTCAATAGAAACCCCTGTGAGCTTCCCTCAAAGGTGAGTGAGTTTTGAAATTAGATTGCGCCCCGTCCTCAAACTCCGAAAGGAGGCGGGGTTGTTTACGACGTTTCAAATAGGCAAACCTTGGGTTCATGCCAGGCAAGCTGGCACGGGGCCGGAGCATTGAAAGTTGTGGGAGATCCAAAGGATTTTTCCCTGACACGAACGTCAGACGTCAGCCTGGAAAGGCTGACGTACGGCCTACATGGTTTGTTGGCCGGCGTAGCGGAGGCTACGCACGATCGCGTCTCGGACCTCGGACGTGGCCGCGCGGCGTGCGACCTCCATGTTCGTTTGCCACTCGGGCCGGAGCCTGCGATCGAACAAAGTCATGCCGCGGGTCAATGTCCCGGACACCTCGACATCGCCCGACATCTCGTCCCATTGGAACAGTTCCGGTTCGAGCAACGAGATCAGCGTCACGGCGTCTTGCAGTGGCATCACCTCGCGTCCGAGCTTTTGATGCGAGACCCGAAATTTGTATTGCAGGATTTTTCGCATCAACTCGCCCGCCCGCGAATGGAGACTGGGCAGCTTCTCCATCAGGTCCAACCCGAAGGTGATCGATTCGGTCACGTCCAAGGGCACGAGACTCTTGGTCGTCAAGGACGCGAACACCTCGCGAGCGCTCGCCGGATCGAAATAGAAATTCGTTTCCGCGACCGCGGTCGCATTGCCCGCGTGGGCGACCGAACCGCCGCTGATCACGATTTTGTCGATCATCGGAACGACCGTCGGGTCGCGACGAATCAACCGGGCCAGGTTCGACAGCGGCCCCATGCAGACGACGGTCACCTCCCCAGGATAACGCCGGATCAAATCGCCCATCACCTTGTCGCTGGCGTGGTCATGTTGCCGCGTGGCGGTCGGGAAATCGCACCCGGCCATGCCGTCGGGACCGTTGAGGTGGATGTCCCCGAGCAGGGGAGCGTCCGACGGGGGCAGGGCCGAACCGATACGCGGGTAGCGGGCCGGGTCGAGTTTGCCGATGATCGCCATCGTGTTCGTGTTGGCTTGGGCCGCGTCCACGGTCCCCGCCGTCGCGGTGACCGCGAGCACATCGAGACGTGGATCGAACAACGCCATCGTGATGGCGACTGCGTCATCGATCCCAGGATCGCAGTCGAGTATGATTTTGCGTGACATGCTTCGATTCTAAGATTTTCGGAAGACGGCGGGAAGGTGACGGGTGCTGACATTGCAGAATGCAAAAGGAAGAATAGAAAAAAAATTGCAAAATGACTGATTCGGTTTGCGATTTTCTCGCCGTTGAAGATGGTTCTCTTTTCACGACGCGGAGCGTCGTGGTACAAAAAAACACTTGGTAGATGACATGATTGATTTTCCTGATTCGATTGACCTGGCCCGCTCCGGCACCGATTTATCGTCCGAGCAAACCGGTGCTCTGATTGACGCGATGCTGCGTGGCGACGCACCGGAATCGTCGGTACGTGATCTGTTGCTGGCCTTGCACGAGAAAGGCGAGGCGGTCAGTGAACTCGTCGGCGCGGCCACGGCGATGCGAAATCACATGACGCGAATCGATCACGACCGCGATGTGCTGCTGGACACCTGCGGCACCGGCGGCAGTGGCTCGGGGACGTTCAACATTTCCACCGCTGTGGCGATCCTCGCGGCGGCCTGTGGCGTGGCGGTCGCGAAACACGGTAACCGGCGGGCGACCAGCCGGACCGGGTCGGCCGACGTGCTCGAACATCTCGGAGTGGGCATCGAGTCCGAGGCCGACGAGGTCGCTCGCAGCCTCAACGAAATCGGCATCTGTTTTTGTTTCGCCGCCAAACTGCACCCGGCGATGCGGCACGTGATCGCGATCCGTCGCAGTCTCGCGGTGCCGACGTTATTCAATTTGCTCGGTCCGTTGTGCAATCCCGCTGGCGCGACGCACCAATTGCTCGGCACCGCGTCACCGACAACCCAATCCAAAATCGCGGCGGCGTTGTGCGAGTTGGAGACGCAGCGGAGTTTCGTCCTTCACGCCGAGGACGGCCAGGACGAGGTCTCGCTCGACGGGGCGACTCACTGCATCGAGGTGTTCGGTGGCGAGCAAATCCGACATACCTGGACGCCAGCGGATTTCGGGTTGCTGCCCGCTCACGCTGATTCACTCGCCGTGGCCGATCCGGCGGAAAGCGCCGAAGTGATCCGCGACGTGTTTTCAGGCAAGGTCGGCCCGCAACGTGACACCGTGATCGCCGGATGCGCGTCGGCGTTATGGCTCGTCCGTCGTGCCACGGATTTGGAACAGGCAGTCGCGATCGCCTCGGATCACATCGACAACGGTGCCGCGTCGGCGAAACTGCTGAAACTCTGTGACCGCTGAAACTCTGTGTCCGCTGAAACTCTGTGTCCGCTGAAACTCTGTGACCGCTGATGTTTTGCTTGGCGTTCTCGTGGCACTCCGATGCGTCAATTTGCTTCGACAGTGTCAACCGTCGACCGTGAACTCGGTTTGACATGTCGAGTGTGTGTTTTGAAAGAACCAGAGGTTCTTTGGTAGCCGGTTTGCGAGCGTTTTCCCCAATGAAATAAAGGGGAATCCGTGCTTGCGCGTTCTGCAACGGTGCCATGCGGCGACGCGAATGGAACCCATTGGCATCGTTCGTGCATCGTGCTCGATCGTCCTCGCAACAACCGCGAGATTTCGGCTTCCGATCGGTTCCAAAGAGCGATTCCAATATGTCTCAACCGTTGACCACCGCAGCAGCGTTCTGTCTCGCTGTCATCGTCGCGAGTACGTTGTCGATCGCTGAGGCGACGACGTTTCATCATCCAGGAATGTTCCGACACACGATCGAGCATTGGGGAGGCACTCAGGTGCAACCGGTGGTCAACCGGAACGGCAGATCGCACGCGTGTCACAGGCCGAGATCACGGACGAGCCAACCGTGGGGATGGCAGCGGAGCAATCGTGCCGAAGGTCATTACTCAGGCAGTCGCCGAAGCACGGGAAACCGGGGCTCCTCTCATCGAAGTTCTTCGCACCGAAGCCACTGGGGTCGTTAACCAAGCCCAGTGTCCGGTTTTTCTGAATCGTGAGCCGCCCGCGATCGATTCAGGGCGAGAGCGGGTGTCATCCATCTCCGAGGATGCACCGAGAGCCGGCCTGTCGTGGATGCCCTTGACGCCCACGGTAGGTCGGTTTCTTTTTCGTCTCGGCGGAGTCCGCGTTCCGTCGAACTCGACGAATTCACCCGGCGACGTGAAACGTGGTTTCAGTTTGCTTTGGTGCAGCGGTAGACGAACGCGGGCGGGAGGTTTCGCCACACCGTGGGGCTCCGCTGGACCTCGGAGAAACTCTCGTGCAACCGCCGCGAGAATCGCATTCCGGCGGGCAACACGACGCCTTGCCAGTACGCGAACGTCGCGAACTGGCCACCCGGTTTGAGCACCCTCAGCGTGGCGTCGAGAATGCTGCGCTGCAACGGTTCTGGAAACGACGCCCAAGGCAGACCGCAGATAATCGCATCGACGCGGTCCATGGATGCCTCCTCGCACAACCGCGTGACCTCGTCGGCGGAATCCTCATGGACGACGACGCCGGGGCATCGATTGCGTGTGATTGCGGCCAATTCGGCCGAACGCTCGATCGCGAAAAACTGAGCCTCCGGGTGCAGCCGTTCTCGGATGCCTTCGGTGAACACGCCGGTTCCCGGACCGTACTCGATCACGCCACGAGCCGACTCCCAATCGAACCACTCGACCATGGTTTCGACGAGCCCCTGGCTGCTCGGTGCGATCGCTCCGACGGCGGTGGGGTTTCGCAGAAAATTTTTCAGGAACGTCCACGCCGGTGCGGTGGTGTCGCTCGGCAGGTTTTCCGGTTGATCCGCGAAGGCTGCGGTCGATTCGGTGGGCTTGGAAATGTTCATCACTCGTAGTGCGTGAAACTCGGACGCGTCTGATGATAACGAAGTTGACGTCCCTCGGGGGGTCAGTCGACTTCGACTTCTTCCATTTCGATATTCAGGCCCCGTAAAACGTCGCGGAGTTTGTTCTCTAAATCGTCGAGTTGCAACAGGACATCGTCTTGCCTGCGTTCCAGGTCGGCGAGCAATTGGCCGGGAGCGTTCTCTTCGGCGTCAGACAAATGGGTCGGGAACATTGAGAAACCTCTAGCGGGACGAAGCGAGAACGCGGCTCGGCGGGTGCGATACGAACCCGCTGCCGATTGTGACGATCGGCGCAATCGTGCCGTATTTTTCAGCCGCCGGTCGGTCGTAACGGTGGTTCCGAATTGGCAAAATTTGCCGGTTCTCCGGCTGGCAACGATGGTGCCGATTTTGATATCAACAGATCGGTCCACTCGCCCGGTCACGCCGGAATCGGTCGAGGCATTGAGTTTTCTATCTCCAGCGATATCGGGAGGCGGCGTGTAGTGAAGGTGGAGCGAACGTGAACGCGAGTTCGCATGACCGGAGCACGTCCCGCTGGCACGGCCACCGACGCCGGGGGTACGTCGTTTTCGCGTGCGCGTACGGGCCGCTGCTGATGCTGCTGTTTTTCGTCACACTGGGCTCTCAATCCGGGTGTCGCGGGATCGTCAAATTTGGCGAAAACCGGCAATCCGTGGCCGCCCGACGTCTCTCTCGCCAGGGCCTCAAAGCGGCTCGGGAGGGCGATTGGACGGTCGCCGAAACCCTGTTCAGTGAATCGCTCGACGTCTCCGACAATAACGACGCGGCCCACCGGGGGCTCGCCGACACGCTGTGGTTGCGTGGCCGGCGGAATGAGGCGATCGAACACCTGCAAAAAGCCGTCCAGCTCAGTGCCGGCGACCCGAAACACTTGCAGCGTCTCGGACGCATGTATCTCGAACTCGGACGTGTCGACGAGGCCGCCCGGCAATGCGAAATCGCGCTGCAATCGGATCGCGAATGGGCGACGTTGTGGGCGTTGCGGGGCGATTGCGAGAACGCCCAAGGCCGCTCCGATGCCGCCCTGGCCGCCTACCATCGGGCCCTCTCACTGCAGCCCGATTATCCCTACGTGCAAATGCAAACCGCGGAGATTTATCATCAACAGCGGCGGCACGACCGACTGCTCGCGACATTGGATCGGTTGCACGATTCGGCGGCGTCGATGTTACCCAGCCAAACCGACGGCGGGATCGTTCCCGGTCGAGCTGATTTGTTGCGCGGACTCGCGATGCGGGAGCTTGGACGCATTGAAGAAGGCAACCGGTATCTTGTCGCGGCGGCTGAGAAGAACCCCTCCGACGTGAACGCGCCGCTGCAGCTCGTCGCCGCCTCGATCGCCGGCGGGGATCCCGTGGCGGCTCAAGCCTGGTTGGCTCAAGCGATGAAAGTCGACCCGGCGGCGGTCGCGGCGTCAGGATGGGCGCGGGACCGGATCGATACGTCCGAAATCGCGAGCAGCGTGATCTCGTCGGCGATGGACGATCCGCTGGCACCCGGTGCGGGGAACACTGCCGACGATTCGTCCTCGGGATACGCGTTACCAGCCGATTTCGAGTTTCCCAACACCTCCCGCTCCCGCATGGCCATCGGACCGGCGGATGCCGAGAATCGGTAGTGGAGGACCATTGTCCCAATTGTCCCCACGACGCCTTCGAGCTTCGCGAGAACAGTCCGCGGAGCCCGGTTGAGAGCCGTGGGTGATGATTACTGCGGACGGTGTTGGATCTTCGTACTTTCAGCTAGCGCGAAGGGGGGATGGGGTTCGATCGTGGCTTTTTCGAGGTGGCGGTAGCGGCCTTGGGGGTGGTGCCAGTGGAGGGTGACGGATTGGTAGATGCGACGGAGGGCCACACGGGCTTAGTCGGTTTGGGTCGCTTGCAGGTAGTCGTCGAGGTGTGGTAGTTCGGCGATGATCGCGTCGGCGTCGATCGGGGCCAAGCGTTGTTGGGTGTCGACAATTTGTTGCGGGCGGGCGTCGTGCCGCTGCTTGGTGGCGTTTGGGATGGCTTGCCGTAGGACGCGTTGGCCTTTGCCTCGGCAGCCGCCGACCAGGATCGAACCGCAATGGCCACAACGCCGGACGCCGGACAGGAAGTATTTGCGATGGCGTCCACTGGCGACTTTCCAGCGGTCTTTCAATTTGGCTTGGGCGGCATCGAACGTCGCGGCGTCGATGATGGCTTGGTGATTACTGGGCAACAATTTGGCCTACCAGGCTTTGGGCCGCGCGGAGCTTGCTGAAGAAAAAGCGAAACCGTGTGCCGCGTTCGATGCGGTAGACTTCCTTGCCGGATTCGTCGAAGGAAACGCGATCGAAACCGTAGGGCGTCAGCATGCCCGTCATGTTGCAGTCTTTCGCGTTGTCGCTCGTTGACCATGTTTCGGCCGGCGTCGTTCAATCGCAATTGCGATCCCCCGGCGACCCGGCGACCCGGCGGGTTTCGACCAGTTCGGTTTGTTCGAGGTTGCGGACCGGTCGCGGCACGAATTTGCGGTCGTTCTCAATGTTGTACAGACATTCCCATCGAGTGCGAATTGCAAATCGGATTGGCCGAGCCCGACACATAGATCCAAGCTACCACATTGCGGCCGCCCTACTTCCGCAACCAACCCGCAGCGAACCGAACTATGGTGAAGGCTTTCCCATTGCTAGGTCGGAACAGTATGGGGTACGCGATATACTTTTTAGCGAGACTAGGATATTTGATGAGGCGAGCGTCGATTGTAGGCCGGCAACGATCGAAATCGAGAACGCCTCTTCGGCGACCGGGGTTGAAGTACAGTCACGATTCGCGAAAGTTGAACAGATTTGGTCCAAACGCGACAACAACGCAGCGACTTTTCGGCGTAACGTCCGCGAAGCCTATCGGTCTACATGCGTCGTGTGTGGTCTTCGCGTTCCAGGGTGCGGTCCCGGCGGCAACCCTGGAGTGGACGCGGCTCATATTCTGCCGTGGGCAAACTTCGACTTGGATCGCATCACAAACGGGCTTTGCCTTTGCAAAATGCACCACTGGGCTTTTGATGAGGGACTTATCGCTATCGATAGAATCGAAGACGAAGTCCACGTCCTGATCCCAGAGAGTGCAGAAGATAAAGCTACGAAAGTCAGCCCACCAATGGACTGGTTTGGTTCGACTGTTTCGGGTTGTTTTGTGCGTTCAACCGTCGCCGATCACGGGACCAATACCTGTTCTTCGATTTACGAAAGGCGTTCTTGCAGGTTGGCGACTTCGGTATCGGTGGGTTTGATTTGTTCGCGGAGGCCGGCCAGGATCGTGGCCTGTTCTTGGGCTTGGGCGCCGTAGCGTTCGTGGTCGAGCAGCGCCAGCGTCGGCTTTCTCTTCGTCTTGGCGTTGCCAGGTTTCGCGTTTGCGGATCTCTTCGTCGAGATCGCCTTCGCGGTCTTCGGCCTCACGTAGGTCTTCGACGACAGCTTCGTATTGGCCGGCCAATTCGCGGTCTTCGCACGTTTGCCGTAGGTCGCAACGGGCGACACTCCGAACCGTCCCGCATCCCCTAGAAACAGTCCCGTAGACTTCCGTCGGCTGTATGTCGTAGCCAACCGTCGGGCTCGGGCGCACAAGTGGTAAGCGATCCGCATGAACCGCGCTTCGTGCGTGCTCCACGGGGCCCTGGTGCGGTCGCCGTGTTCTTCCTGCGAGACGGCTTCGGCGATGCGGATCGCTGCAGCGCGGAGGGTATGTTGGTTGTTCCAAGTTGTTTGGGGCGATTTCATCCCCGCCACATCGCCGACTTCCCTCGCTGAAACAGGTTTTTCGGTCTTGGCAAAGATCGCCTCGAACGCGTCGACCACACTTTCGACTCGTGAATTCTCGAGCGACATGAATTCGATCACGTTTGTTCCTCCGTTCGCCCCACTGCGAACGCGGATCGACGTGTTGCCTGCGGCAACGAAGGACAATTGAGACAATGGTCCGACAATCGACAAACTCAAACTCCGGTCAACACTCCGTCGCCGCAGAAGTCCGGGTTGCCGAACGAGGTTTGTGGGAAACCCATTCGTTCGGCGAGCGTCATCAAGAGCCGGTTGTGGGGCGTGCCTTTGAAATCGATCGCGCGGTTGCCTCGGATGCCCAATCCGCCACCGATCAAGACGAACGGGATGTTGTCGCGGGTGTGCGAGTTGCCTTTGCCGAGTTCGTTCGTCCAAACGATCGTCGTGTGATCGAGCATCGATCCCTCACCACCGGGTTCGGGCGTCTCTTGCAACCGTTTCGCCAGATGAGCGACTTGCTCGCCGTACCACGTGTTGATCCGGATCAGTTGTTCGTAGGACGTTTCGTTGCTGTCCGGTTCGTGTGACAACCCGTGATGCCCTTCTTCAATGTCGAGCCAGCGCATCTTCGCATTGCCGACGCTGTTGGTAATTTGGAACGTGGCGACGCGAGCGAAATCGGCAGCGAACGCGTTGACCAACAGTTCAGTCTGCATTCGCGTGACCTGCGGCATGTTGTCGTTCTGGTCCTCCACGTTGGCTGGCAACTCCGGCACGGCGTGACCGAGTTTTTCCGTCTGGGCGGCGAGTTCGACTTTCAGATCTTTCTCGATCTTGCGAACGAGATCCTGGTGTTGGTCGAGCAGATGCCGGTCCTCCGAACTGACCATCTTCTCGAGTTTGCGGAAATCGTCGGTCAGGTCATCGAGCACGCTGGCGAGCAGTTCGCGGTTCTTGGTCTGGCCGTACAATTTGTCGAACATTTGGTACGGGTCGTCGATCGGTGCGACCGGTTGGTTCGGGCCGCTGTAGGACATTCGCGTCCACGTGTCGGCCCGGTCGGGAACCATCACACCGAATTCGAGCGAGCCGAACCGGGTGCGAGTTTTCGCATCGGCCTGCAATTGGTTTTTCAAAAACTGATCGATGCTGATGCCTTGCGACCAACCCGCCGGCGTGTCACTGCCGCCTTGAATGTCGCCGGGGAACAATTCCACCCCGGTCAACAAACAACCGATCCCACGCATGTGCCCATCGCCGTCGCCTTGGATGCGATTGCACAACCCGTGCATCGTGACGGTTTGATCGCGGAACGGTTCGAGCGGTTTGAGAATCCGCTTGAACTCCAATTCCGCTTCGTTCTGTTTCTTGTCGACGGTGGGCCAAAAGTGATCCGGGATCACTCCGTTGGGGCTGAACACGATGATCAAGCGTTTGCGATTGGCCGACTCGGCACCCAGCGCAAGACTGGGCAAATTCATCGCGAAATGAGCTGCGGCGGCACTGATGCCGGTTTGTTTGAGAAAGCGACGACGTGAAGTTGACATTCTATTTTTGGGGGTGGATAGGCGATGGGTGACTGTCGTAGCGGAAGTCGCCAAGACTTTCGTGGATTGCCGAACGGATCGAAACTCTTGGCGAGTTCCGCTCCATGAAAAAACAGTTGTTGCGGACGACCCGCAACTCATTCTTCGCAGCTCAGCACTGCGATCTCGACGAGCAGGTCTCGCAAACGAGTTTGTTCTTTTAATTGCTGGATTCGTTCGGGGGCGTAGGCGGCGATGGGTTGCTTGACGATGTACTGGAACACGCGATCGACGAACGCCGACTGCGCGTCGGTGCTGCTGGCGACGTAATCGCCGAGTTGACGCGCGGTTTCGAATCGGACCTCGCGGTCGTCCCGTGTCATGTAGCTTCCCGCCGCGTCGATGGGTCGGCTGTTCTCCAGTTCACGATAGCGTCCGACGGCGTCGAAATGTTCCAGTGCGAAACCGAGCGGGTTGATTTTCACGTGACAAATTTGACAACTCTCCGGACTGGTTTGCAACTCGACCCGTTGCCGCGTCGTCAGGTCGGGATGCAAATCGGGGCTGAGCGGCGCGAACGCGGCATTAGGCGGACGCAACGTTCGCCCCATCACATGCCGGATCAAAAACACGCCGCGATGAATCGGTGAACTGCTTTGATGATGCGCGAACTTCGCCATGACCAACGGGTGAGTCAGGACGCCGACATGGGTTCCCGGCGCAGCAACCGAGCGAGAAAACCGACCGTCGCCGAGACCGCTTGCAGATTGACCATCCTCTGCACCGGAGTCTGCGGGTTTCCACGCGTCGCCGTAAAACTCGGCCAACCGAGGAGTCGTTAATGTCCAATCCGCCGCGACGAGTTGACTGGGGTCACTGGGGTCGTCCCACACGGTTTGGTCAAGAAACAGGTCGAGGGATTGACGCAGGTCACTGACGACGGCGGCATCGAATCCAGGGAACCGCTGCTCGTCTTTGCGGAGATCGTCGTCGGTCCTGATTTCGAGCCAGTAATACAGCATCTCACGTACTTTCGAACGGGTCCGTGCGTCATCGACGAGTTTATTCGCGATACTGCGCCGTTGTTCCTCCGTTTCGAGCTGGCCGTCGTTCATTTTGTCGATCAACCATCGGTCACCGGGCAACGCGTCGTGCAGCGCTAAACTGATGCGAACGCCCGCCCGCCACGACGCCGAACGATCCGAGTCGATCGTCGGATAGAGGAACCGGGGCGATTTGAGCGTCCGCAGAATCGCGTATCGGATTTGTTCTGTTTCATCCTCGTGAGTCGCCTGAGCAACTTTCATGATCGAGTCCGCGTCGACCTGATCGGACGTGCCGTGATGCGCCACCGCGATCAACTCGCCGAGGAACCGCCGCATCAATTCCTCGCGGCCGAGTTTCTCTTTCTTGAATCGGTTTTGGTAATCCGGCCAAAGTTCCTCGCAGGCTTGGTCGGCGAACTCGAGCACGGATTCGGTCACGGCGCCGGCCCAAGTCGCATCGACCGAGATACCACGTTGGAATCCGTAGGTGGAATCGTCTGGCGGCATGCGAGTGGACAACCGCAGCGTCGACGGCACCCAACCAGGGACGAGATGCCTCGCGGGGAGAATTTCTTCCACGCCGCCGGGCGGTACCCACGACAGCGACATGCTCGACGGCGGCGTCTCGCCTTTGCGTTTGCGTTGGTTCATGTCGATCCGAATCGGATAGATCCGGCCGCCGGTCAACATCATCGTCCGGCGGAACTCGTTGCGACCTTCGGATTGCACATGGTTGTCGATCAATTGATTTTTGTCGTGACCGAAGAAGCACTCAAACGACGTGGTGCTGCGGACGATGATTTCATAGCGTCCGCTTTGTTCGATGCGAACGCCGCCTTTCCAATGGGCGTGAAAGCTCTCTCCGTCGACACCGGAATCACTACCGTCGACTTTCTTCGGCCCGTCCATCCCGAAATCGAAATCGAGCACGGGGTCGGTGCGTTTGATTTTCAAGTGCTCGTCTTTCCATTCCTTGCCGGTGTAGTACCGGGCCTCCAAACCGTGTTGTTCTTTTCGTTCTTTCCAAGTATCACGATGAACCGAAGCGAACGCAGCGTAGAGATTGGACAGACTCTGTTGCAGTTGATCACCGGTGAGTCGTTGCAGCATTTGACGAGGCGGTCGATTTCGAATCTGGGCCGCCTCGCTGTAGAACTGATGATGGATGTAGGCGGCGACCGCTTCGGCGTCTTTGCCGACACAAAGATCCGGGTCCTCCTCCGGCATCGTTTCCACAATGATCTTGGTCAACTCCCCGATCGAGGCGTCCCCGATCAGCGGGTCGGGATAGAAATCTTCGTTACCCTCGCCCATCGCGCCGTGGCAGTTCGCACACTGGGCTGAAAAAATCGAGGCACCGGCGAGATGCACCGGATCGCTCAGCGACTCGTTCTTCACACTCGTCTCGCCCGCTGCCGGATGGCCCATCGCGGGGGTGATGCCGATCGCGGTGGAGATGCCCACGAGAGTGGGCAACATGAGAGCAGTGGCGATCGTCAAACCGGTGCTCATGCCGGCCCGCGAGAGCGGCAGCATGTCGAGGCGGGTCGCGAGAGGCAGGCTCGATTTCATGGCGTATTTCGACGTCACGGCATCGGCGAAATTCCGATGCAATGCGTCTTCGTGGGAGGGAAGGTGAGTCGAACAGGTGGCGGGGATCGCGGGTGGCTGTCGTCGCCGTGCGAGCTTCAGGGGGTTCAACCTGGGGTGGGATGGTCCATTTTACGCGATTGAGGTAGAAAAGCAAAGTCGATTTCGTCTTTCTCCTCCAGGATCGGAACGCTTGACCACCCCCCCTGATCTCGCCGAAATTCGCAGCCGAGCCCACCGCGTCGAGGGTAAACGTGACGAACTCGCCGCTCGCCAAACGCAGGTGGCGAAACAACTTGCCGAAGCCAACGCGTTTCTCTCGATTTCCGATTCCGTCACGAATGCCTTGGAAAAACTTGGCAACGATGTTTTCCAGCGGCAACTGACCCTGATCGAAAACACGATGACCAAGGCGTTGCAAGAGGTGCTCGAACAGGACATCGAATTCAAAGCCACCGCGACGTTCGCACGGGGGGCGGCGAGTGTTGAGTTTTCAATCGCCCGCGGCGAGAATACTGAGGACATCATGCGTGGCCAAGGCGGTTCGGTCGCCAACGTGGTTTCGGTCGGGTTACGGATGCTCGCAATCACGACTCTCGATGAACGAACGCATCGGCGATTCCTCGTCCTCGACGAGCAGGATTGCTGGTTGCACCCGGACCTCGTCCCGAAACTCACGCGGATTGTTCAACAGGCTGGACGAACGCTCGGTTTCCAGGTGTTGATGATCAGCCACCACGACGTCAACCATTTCATTCGCCACGCCGACCGCGTCTACCGATTGTCCCCCGATCGGGGAGAAGGCGTCGGCATCGAAGAAATCCGCCCGGACCGACCGGTTGCGGAAGATTAGAGGATTCGTCATGACGACCTCCTTCTCGGACGCACAACTTTCATCCTTGATGGCAAATTGGGAGGTCAACCGCGATCGTAGCGGCGGAATCGCCGACCGGTCGATCCGATTTCATTTCCAAGCCATCGACGCGGGGTTCAGCGGGTCGCCGGTTTATCGGGTGTCGGCGGGTAACGCGACGGCGGGTAACGCGACGGCGGACGCTTCGAACGTTTGGGCACTCAAGGCGTTTTCGACTTCGGTGGCGGTGGAGCGAATGAACCACTGCGGGCGTTTGCTCGGTGCCGCGTCCGAGCATTGTGATTTGCTGGCGCCGCCCCTGCGAACGCGTGACACGGAGGCGACGTGGGTCGAGACGCTGGGTTTTCGTTGGGAATTGTCTCGCTGGATCCCGGGGACTCCGCTGGCGATCGACGCGCCGGCGGAATCCATTTTGCTCGGCGGCGAGGCGATCGGACGTGTGCATCGGGCGTTGGCTGAGGCGTTGAGTCAGGAGGAACGACCGGCAGCGAACGCTCCTTATATCGCCATGCCAACGGTGCCTCGCTGCGTGACCGACCGGATCGAGCGGCTGCGGCATTTGGGACTGTTCCTCGATCGAATGAAGTCGGACCGACGTTCACCCGCATCGCTCGCGGTGGCTTTGGCCGATCAGCTCTCGGGTGAGAATCCGGGGCAGCCGGCGTCGGATTTTCGATGCCTCCGGCTCGCCGAATCGCTCGTCCAGGCTCGCGAACTGATCGTCCGCCGATGGGACGAACTTACGCCCACGTTCCTCGACCGTTTACAGGAAATCCAACGACACAGCGATGCGATGGCGACCTCGTGGGTACTGCGGGATGTGCATCGAGGGCATGTTCTGTTTGTTCCAGGCGAAGTACGCGGCGGTGAACCAGGCCAACGTGTCACCGGGCTGCTCGATTATGATGCGATTGATCGGGACAGTCCGGCCGCGGACATCGCCCGATGGAGCGGCGATTTCAGCGGAGAAAACCAACCGATTGGCCTCGTCTCCACCGATCGGGCAGGAAGTGAGGCGGACGTTTTATTGGACGCGGCGGTGGCGGGGTACCGGCAGATTTGTCCATTTCCAAAACGGCAGCGGCAGTTGGCCCGCCTTTTGATCGATGTCAACTGTCTCGGCGGGCTGACCAATTGGCTCCTTTGGTTGACTTTTGAAAATCGGCAGTTTGCGGGGCGAGCTTGTGCAATCCGAGACCGGATTATTCATTTGATCGCTTCGGTCTGCCGAATCTGTTAACATCGCTGGCCGCTTTTCCACTCCGATGCGTTGAAACTGTTGACGGATCGACCCTCTTCTTTTGAAACCAACCTCGTTGAAGAATCCTACGATGACTCCATCGAATTTGAAATGGTTCGCGGCAGTGTTGCTCGCGCTGACGACCATGTTGTCCGGACCGATCGCATCGCCGATCGCGGCCGCTCCAGCCGATGGCGGTGATCCGACGGGGCTGTTCCCCGACTGGCCGCAGAACCGTTTCGGCGAAGGCGGACTCGGCGGCGTCGGCACGAAAGAACCGGCTGTCGTCGCGGCGAGCTACTCGTCGGTAGCAGAACGCCCGGATCTCGTTGTCGTCAGCGTGAAGGCCAAACTGAACGCGCCTTGGCATTTGTATTCACTGACCCAGCCCAAGGGCGGACCGCTGCGGACGAAGATTCAATTGCTCGGCAACGACTCGCTCGAAATCGTCGGCGATTGGCAGAGCGACTCGCCACCGAAAAAGAGCATCTCGAAAGAGTTCGCCGGCGTGACGATCGAAGAGCACGACGGCGAGGTGACGTTTTTCGCCGTCGCCCGGATCGTGTCCGACAAAACAACCGCCGAGGAATTAGGGCCGATCCAAGTCGAGATCAGCGGTCTGGCGTGCATCTCCGGCGGCGCCTGCCAACCGCTCAACGAGAAACTGACGGCGAATTTCGTCGGCCCAACGAAGCCCGAACTCGCCGGTCCGGCGCTCGCCGCGATGAGCGACACGTCGGGCAACGGGGCGAGCGTCTCGAGTCCCGCACCCGATGTTTCAAACATTCCGGTTTTCCAAGACGACGATTACGCGATCACGTGGCGTGCCTACGTTGCCACGCCGACGCTCGCTCCCGGCGAGCAGGGCGAATTGACGTTCACGGCGATTCCCGTGGGTGAGTATCACATCTATCCCGGGGTCACCGACGATGCCGTGATGTCCACGAATTTCGTCGTCGAGGACAAAGCCGGTGTCCGGATCGGAGCCCCGGTGACGGACGCGAAGATTGTCACCACGACCCCGATCCCCGGCATGGTCAATCGCTACCATCCCGGCCAAGTCACATGGAAGATGCCGATCGAAATCCCCGCCGATGCCTCCCCCGGCGAGAAAACGATCCGCGGTGCGATTGCCTATCAAGCCTGCACGGCGGAGAACTGTTTGATGCCGATGGCGATGCGTTTCAATGCCACCGTGAATGTGAAACAAGCCTCTGCACCGGAGAAATTGGTTGCGATCCCGGTCGTTCCTGTCGAGCTGGTTACCGCCAAAATCAAAGACATCAAAACGCTGGTCAAGAACACCAAGTGGGTCGACAAAATCACGCCGCTGAAACCCGATACCATCCCACCCGCTACCGTCCCACCCGCCGCAGGTGCCTCGAACACGCAATCTGAGCAAGTTACACCGACAACAGGCGTCGTGGGAACGGAGTTCGAGACCGAAGCGGAGACCGCGATGGGGTTGCCGGTGCTGTTGGGACTCTCGCTGATCGGCGGATTTATCTTGAACTTCATGCCCTGCGTGCTGCCAGTGGTCGGGTTGAAAGTCATGAGTTTCATCCAACAGGCGGGCTCGGATCGACGTCGTGCCTTCTTGCTGAATTTCTCCTATTCGGCGGGCATCATGGCCATCTTCGTGGTGCTCGCGATCGCCATGGTGGTGTTCTCGATGGCGTGGGGCGAGATGTTCACGTACTTCAGCGTCCGCATCGGATTGACCGTGTTGATGTTCGCGATGGCGCTGAGCTATTTCGGTTTTTGGGAACTCCCCGCCCCGGGCATGGCGTCGGGCAAAGGTGCTCAGGAGTTGCAACAAAAAGAAGGCTACACCGGTGCGTTTTTCAAAGGCATGTTCGCGACGATTTTGTCGACGCCTTGTAGCGGTCCGTTCTTGGGCGGCATCTTCGCATTGGTCGGCGGCAAACTCTCGCCGCTGCACTCGACGATCGTCGTTTTGGTCATCGGTGTCGGGATGGCGATCCCGTATGTCATCATGGGCATCTGGCCCCGGTTGATGTCGTGGTTACCCAAACCGGGACCGTGGATGGAAACGTTTAAAGAGTTTCTCGCGTTCCTGTTCCTCGGCACGGTGGCGTTCTTCTTCTACACGTTCAACGACGAAGACAAACTATGGATCTTTGTGACGTTGATCGGTGTTTGGTTCGGATGCTGGATCATCGGCAAGGTGCCGGCCTGGCAAACGGTCCAGCGTCGGATGGTGGCGTGGACGGGCGGCGTCGGCGTGGCCGTCGCGATCTCCTTGCTCGCGTTCCAGTATCTCGGCCCGGTCTCGGACGCCGAGAAAGCCGATCTCGGTGGGATCGCCTGGGTCGATTACGACGAAGCCCGACTGAACGAATTACAGGCTCAAGGGAAAACCGTGCTCGTCGATTTTTCAGCGAAATGGTGCGCCAGTTGTTTGGTGAATTTGAGTGTCGCGATCGACACACGACCGACAGCCGCGTTGGTCGAGGAACTCGATGCGGTCGCGATGTACGCCGATTGGACGGATTACAATCCAGAAATCAAAGCGAAACTAGCTGAATTGAACAGCAACTCGATTCCGTTATTGGCGATCTATCCGGGCAACAATCCGAAACAACCGATCCTGTTACGCGATTTGGTTTCGCAACGAAACGTGCTCGACGCGCTCCGCCAAGCCGGCCCGAGTCAGAACGCGACGTCCGTGGCAGGACGCGAAAGTTCGGACGACTCGGCGACCCGGTGAATCCACCGGGGCGGCTGACTTCGCGTTTGCGACCCCAGAGGTCATGCGGTTTTTCAGTATTGTTGTGTCAGTGAGCCGTTTTGACGTTAGCCGGCTGTTGATTGGATCAGCTTTGCGAGAACAAAGGTTAGCCGATCGGCGTTGGGCTGCTGAAAAACTGGGGTTGCGGTAGGCATTTGCGAAGCTCTTTCGCGTCAACCATGTGCGGAGCCGATGAAGGCTTCCCGCTTCGTTTGCGACTCGCGACCTAACCCGGACACGACGGATCAAGCCAGGGACCGCCGCCGGGAACCAACGCGCGAACATGAGCGTGTGCACCGAGCTTTTGATTCCAGGTATGCAGCACCATCGTTGCGGCGGCTTCAAAGCCTTGCTCCGTTTCGAGCGGCTTGCGAAGTGCTTCCCTCGCAGACTGAAACAGCAGATTGTAAACCTCCCGGCGATTCCCCAACGCGAATCCCGACAGCTCCTCGAGGAGCGTGAAGACCACTTGGAAATACGTCACCCCTGGCAGCAGCAGTTCGCGCGTCGAGTCCAACCAGTCGACACGTTTCGCGTTACTCCATTGTGGACAATGACGGTCACCGCAAGGGTTGTAAGCAGGTTCGGGTAATTGATTGCGTGTAACCCCGTAAGCCGTTTGGGCGTTAGCCCCGGTTCAACGTGAGAACCGTGGCTAACGCCAAAACGGCGAATACACCGAAACACTTTCCCGAACCTGCTTAGCGGATTGGCAAAGACACTCATGGCGATTCGCTTCAGGAGCAGGCGTGGGCAAACCGCGTCGCTGATGTTCATCGCTCCACGCTCAAAGCCAGCAAGCCTATCCGCGTGCGTGAAGGAATCCAGCCATTACTTTTTGTTAACCGGGCAACGATTTATCTATCCGCACCTCCGCAGCAAGCCCAACCGTGCCAAAGAGGTGACCGCACTCCGAAACGCGCCGCGGAAGAGTCAATGCCGAGCGAGTGTCACCGCGCCCGATCCAACACCGCAACGTCATCGCCCAACGATGACAACGCCCCCGCGTCCAGACTCAAACCGACGCAACCGGTGAGCCGCCACTCCACTCCACTCGGCTGCCAGCGGGTCACCCTCCCCACAATCGAAGCGACCGATCACGATCGATTAAATTCAACTATTAAATTCAACGTTAGAATTCACGGAGTCGGGCCGTGAATGGCTCGAACTCTCGAAAGGCATAGCGCCCGACTCACTCGCAATTCATTAGTTATCCGCCAGCTTGGGTTTTCCGTACAAGCGTTGTTGATGATCCAAAACCGAGAAACCAGCGAAGGTAGCCAAAGTTATCAGTTGAGGTGGCAATGAAAGCGTTGTGTTCATACATTCGGCGAGCGTCTGGGTTGGTATCAATGACATTAAGCCGGACAGAATCAAAGCCGGATTCCCGAGCAAACGAAACCAACGATTCTAGGAGCATCGTTCCGATACCATTGCCGCGAGCACTGGCATCAACAACGATACCGTCCATCAACAATTCGCCCGACTTTAGCGACCGTTCGTATAGCGAGAAAACGCAGGCAGCCCAGATACCACGCAGCCCGCCAAGATGTTTCGTCAACGTCCCGAGGGCCATGCCGTCAGTGAATGACCCAGCGTTCGTTCTGTATCCAGCTAGACCAACAAGCCGATCGTCGGCAATTGCGGCAAACGCGAACGACAAATTGAAGGAAGACGCAAGAAGTGAAAGGCGTTTTGCCGCATCCGGTGCGGCAACAGCGAACTTAGGACCGAAAGCGTCATCGTAGAGCGCGGCAGCGTCATTTCGCATTGCGTCAGGAATTCCATGCACAACTGACGTGTTTAGAGGTAAGGCCATGAGAAGATTTTAGTCGGATAACGAATTGCGATCTATCCGCATGACAGGCGAGAAAAAACTCAACTTCTCAGTTGAGCTAAAACGCCTGTCCTGCGGATTGATCGTCTGTTGAACTTTGTCGCCATACTGGACGCTCCCTGATCAGGGACGCCTCCGAAGCGACTTGACTCATTGTATCTCGACTCATTGTATCCCGTAGTAGCACTCCATTTCTAGCCCCGGCAAGAGCGGATGAGCACACTCCCGATGCGGCGATCTCTCGTATGCACTTTCTACCGTCCCTACCACGTACTCCAGATACCAACCGTAAAAACCCTCACCACACGCACTCTCCCGGAACCTACGATCGTCAGCTTCCAAAGAAACGCCATACCACGTCGGCATCGCTGTGCTGCCTCGTGAGAAAACCTCTCTCCACGCTGGACGCGGAAACGTCTCGACCGCCCGCAGCGTCGGCAGCTCGCTCGATACCGTCTCGGTTGACTCCGACTCAGCTAACGGCTAACGGCCAACAGCTAACGGCCAACAGCTAACGGCCAACAGCTAACGGCCAACAGCTAACGGCCAACAGCTAACGGCTAACGGCTAATGGCTAATGGCTAAGCACGTCGTCGCAAGTCATTCGGTGGAATCACGATAGGGTAGGGAAGTCCGGTTGAGCCGGACTCCCCTCCCTCCGAACCGTGCGTGCGGTTTTCCCGCACACGGCTCTCCGATCAGTGGTCCCCGGTGAGGGATTCAACGTAAGCGGAGTGGGCTACTCGCAGACTTTTGTAGCCACGCTCGCTGAAGTAGGTATTGGGCCAGCGACGCGTTCGGCATAAACGCTTCGGATTCGTCCGATGACGTTTCAGAAGCTGCCGACGCAATCGCGTGCGAACTATCCAGTCGTACTTGTCGAAGATATTCCACGTACAGTGACGAAAGTAGGCGAACCAACCCACAGTCACGCGATTGATTTCTGCAATCGTCGATTCCATCGATTGGCCGCTCTTGCGAGGCGTCAGTCGCCGGAGAGTGTCGACCATCTTGAGATGACTCTTCGAACGCGGAAAACGAAGCTTCCCGCGAAACGAATAGCCCAAGAAGTCAAAACTCTTTTCCCGACTGTCGACGATGTGTGTCTTCTCGGGGTGAAGCGTCAAACCGGCCTGTTCGACCCATCGTTTGACTTCCTCAAGAGCCGCTTCAGCTTGTTCCTGACTACGACACAGGATCACAAAGTCGTCGGCGTAACGAACCATCTCGTAGCCAAAATTGGCCATCCGATGATCCAGTTCATTGAGGTACAGATTGGAAAGCAGCGGGGACAGTACAGCCCCTTGCGGAACGCCACTCTCAGGCGTCCACTCGCGAAGTTCTTCCATGATCGATTGATGCAAGAACAACTTCACCAGATCCAATACCCGACGATCCGAAATCTTCTCGCTGACGAGCGTCAACAATCCGTCTTTCGGAATCGTGTCGAAGTAACCTTGAAGGTCAGCATCGACCACAAAGACATGACCGGAATCCAGTAAACCCTCGACAACTCGCAGTGCCGCATGGCAACCACGGCCACGGCGGAAGCCGAAGCTCCTTTCGTGAAATTCATTGTCGAAGATCGGTTCGATGACATTGACCACCGCCGTTTGCACAACTCGGTCTCGAACCGTGGGTATCCCCAAAGGCCGCATTTGATTGCTGCCCGGCTTGGGGATCTGCACACGACGAACCGCTTTGGGGCGATACGTCCCCGATTTCAACTCCTCATGAAGTCGCCGGATTTCGGCCACTTCGCTCCGGAGGAAATCTTCGGTGCTTTGCCGATCCACTCCCGCTGCACCCTTCTTGCCGATCACCTTGCGGGTCGACGTGAAAAGGTTCAGCTCACGGTACACCTTGTCAATCAAGGCATGCCATTTCCCACCTCGCACTCCAACGCAGAGTGCGCTCAACATACGATCAGTCCACACGACACGATTCGCCCAATCAGAAATCTCAATTATTATTGGCTTCTCATCAAGGTCTCCAGCACGGCTAGCCTTTGCCGACGGAGATTCCGCCGAAAACGGCACTGTTACCGGGATGTAGTCTTTCGATTTACGCTTCGTTTGCATGGTCTTTCATCGTATCCACTTTTCTACCTCCCTTCGCTCGCATCGGGTTTGGTTCCCGGTGGTCAACACTACTATGAAGGCTCTGACTCCTGACAACTGTTCTTGTCGAATCGACCGGCAACCACCGTTTCGTTCTCCACGTGGGCCTGGTTGCTGACCAAGGAAGCCTGGAACATTGATGTCGTGGCGTTCCTCACCACGTATTTGACGATTGATTCTGATCTGCTCAGCTGCCAGTTCTCCCTGCTTATCTCGATTGAACTTCCGAACATTCCGTCTCCAACAACCGCATCACCATTTCGCTCACCTCAGTTTCTCACGTCACCGAGTTCATTCACCGTGCGAGCCGTCCCACCGACCGACCGCAACAAAGCGGCCTGACCTCGCGGTCATCATGGGGCCGATGCGTGGGATCAGAGGTTCGTGATTTGCTAGGACACTCCCCGACAGGTTTGGCCGAATCGAGTTCACAATACAGTTACGGACTGTTCATTCGCATTTGGTTGCTCTCCACCCTTTCTGTTGAAAACGCAGTTACCGTCGACTACGGGGCGGTAACGGACTCCCCGACCGGGACTTTCACCTGGCGATTCAATCGCCTTCACAGGCGCACTAGCAGCGTCTCTCTGAGACGCTGGAAATCACGAGTCTCAAAGAGACGCGCCGACGTGAGGTTCTGCCGAACCTTTTCCCCCGATGTGCTTAGCATCGCCCACTACGCTTCTTATTCATTCGCTGTCGCTAAGCGAGTAACCCCTACGCTTTCGGTTCGGAGAACCGAGCGACATTTCTTGTTCCGGCAGTGCTTACGCAGGGATGGCAAGGATGCCAGCGTTCACCCCGCAGGGATGCGGCCAGTCGACGCTCGGTCAGTAACCACGCACTGCACCCGAAGCAATTCGAGTAAGTTCAACGGCGGCCGTAACCGGGGACGGCGAGTTGATTTCCCATGTGTGAACGCGCGATGCCGTCCTCCGGTTCACGGCATTGTTACCCGCCAGTGCGGGTCGTCCAATGTAGCACATTTTCGTCACGTAACAGGATGCCGCTCAGCAGCCGGATGTGAGACTTACGGATTCAGTTTGCCGCGTGAATCGGTTCCGCTTCAGGTGCGATCTCGGCGGAGGGAGTCGCTACTCCGCCACACGCGGCCGCCCCCCTACATCCCCTCGCGGTGGACCGGCACCACCGGACCATTCGGACCCGCCGGATCGGCCGCCCCCGCGGCGCGGATCTTCTCGAGCGTTTCGGCCGCCCTCTGCCGGACGGCGGGGTTCGGGTCCTCCGTCGCTGCCGCGACGACCGGCACCGCCGCTCGGGCCGCGTGCCCGTATTTCCCGAGTGCCTGAAGCGCGTACAGGCGGACCGATGTCGATGCGTCGACACGCACCAGGGCGGTGAGCGCAGGAACGCAGTCCTTGGGAGCCGCGCCGAGGCTACCGAGCGTCTGGGCCGCCCGCAACCGCACGCTCTCGTCCGGGTCCCGGAGGGCCGCGACCAACGCCCCGGCCGCCTCCGGCCCGCCGCCGACGGACTGGAACGCCTCCGCCGCGCCGAACCGCATCCTCACGTCCTCGGACCGAAGCGCCTCGATCAGCAGGGGGACGGCGGCACGGCCGACATTGGCGAGTGCCTCCGCCGCACCGGCTGCCTTTCGACCCGCAAACTCCGTCGCCGGCCCCTCGCCCTGGGCTGCGTCGCGGAGCAGGGGCAGCAGCCGGATCAGAGCGGGGACCGCTGGCCGCCCCTGTCCCTCGAGGAGGCGGAACGCTTCCACAGTGGCGATGTCGTCAATCATGTCCGAACCGGCGAGGTTCGACGCCTCCTCCGACTTCCCCTGCCGCTCAAGCGCCGCGATCCGTTCCAGCAGCCGCTCCGCGTAGGGGGTCGTCGGGTCGAGCCGTTCGACGAGCACCGGGAGAGCGTCCGGGCCGATCGCCAGCACCGCCCGCTCGGCGGCGTCCACCTTTGCCCGGTCGGGAAACCGACCGTAGTCGAGATCGCCGAGCCACGACGTCAGCGTCCTGCCCCGGTGGACCGGCTCGTTCGCCCCGGTCCGGTCAATCGGGGGCGGTAGCGGCGGGGCCTCGGTGCCGACAAACCGCAGGTCCGCCTGTGGGTCCTCCGCAGCGTGCCTCAGGGTGACGCTCACCTCCCCGTCGGCCCCGATCCGCAGGGTAGGCCGGTCGTTCCGACCGCCCTCGAAGGCGAACCCGAATAGGCGGTTCTCATGCCTCCCGTCCCGACCGGGCTCGCTCCGCCGCCGTTCCTGGACGACATAAAACTCCCTCCGCCCCCCGGCAGGCCCGAGCAGCACTGTCGCCTGGATGTCCTCCGAAAGGGGCAGCCGATCCCCTTCTGAAGCGAGGATGTATGATCGGCCTCGCGACGGGGCGAATTGAAACTTGACGGCCCCGCCGAGCGTCCCGTCGGTGGCGACGGACGCCGCGCCCGCCGGCGTTAGTGTGACCGTGCGGTGCGGCGGGACCGGGCGGGCGACTTCGACCGGCGGTTCAATTGCGGCGAGGCCGGCGGCCGTCTCGTGATCGGATGGCGATTCGTCAGATCGCACTTGGACCGCAAAGAATCCGAATGCAAGAACGAGCGCGACGACAAAAACCTTCGGCTTCATGTTCATTTTCATCTCCGAGTAAATAGATGTCGATCGTAACGCTAGCGATAACCGAGTAATGTGATCGTAGCGGAGGCGGTAAAGTGGCGAAGCCACACCTCCGTAGCCGAGAACACATTACTTCGGTTCATCGCAATGGTCATCCGCCGCATCTAGGTTTCAGGGCGATCTAGTTGACCTGCATGAGCTTCTGCAACCTCACGACGTGCAGTCTCTCGCAACAGCTCGGTCTCTCGCTCGAGTTTTTCTTGAGCACGGATTGGATACAGATGTTGAAACCGGGTGCAGAAGTCATTCAAGATCGGCAGTATCACCGCACTAACGATACTGACAGCACCCCAAAACATGTGCCCCGAATTTAACAAAGCCCATCCTGCGGCAAGGAAGATGGCTACCATCACGAGATATTCATTGATGCGAGATCGCCATCGCGATTGCGAAGGTTCAATCTTAACGATGTTACCGCAGTGAGGACATTTATGGGGTGTGATCATGACTGCCCTTGCAAAAATAGACTTGCCGTCCGCAAGACTACTTCATGTCGGATAACGAATTGCGATCTATCCGCATGACCGGCGAGAAAAAACTCAACTTCTCAGTTGAGCTAAAACGCCTGTCGAGCGGATTGATCGTCTGTTGAACTTTGTCGATCGTGGTGCCGAGCACTGGCTTGGAACTCAACGCCAGCGACTAGAACGATTGTATCTCGTAACCGAGATGCGGTGTGAGACCAGGCAGAAAAAGCTGCTGGGCAGACGGTCGATCCGGCGAAAGTTCCTTTGCACCTTCTACCCCCGTTTCTCGGCACCAGGCGGAATATCCCTCACCAAATTGATCGCCCCAGAACCGGTGATGATCCGCCGCCTGAA
>Ga0163215_100421_pt1 | contig 74113 bp, 53 predicted proteins | sample SynspAceP_FD_185934 | JGI IMG/M metagenome (GOLD analysis project Ga0163215, IMG submission 185934) | Saline lake microbial communities from Ace Lake in Antarctica - Synechococcus sp. Ace-P (Hybrid Assembly) | ecosystem: Environmental > Aquatic > Non-marine Saline and Alkaline > Saline | place... | reverse complement strand
ACAAATCAACAAAGCTCTTTTCATCTTTGTTGATTAACGCTAAGCGAAAATCCTCAACGACTTGCATCAGATCATCATGATCTTGTTGCTTGATTGGTTCACTAAGAACCGAACAACTGCAGACACTCATAAAAAGAGCCAGCAAAAAATGGCAGTATTTCATATATCATCCTTGTTATTGGCTTAGTTTAATCTCACTGGAAGACATAATGTCCAACAGCGCTAGGGTGGTAGTTTCTCACACTCTTATGTCTTGAGCATTTTAACTCCGTAATTTTTATAATAACAAACTTTCTAAGATGTTTTTGCAGCGAGCCTAGCTAACTTGTTTCACATTGGCTAGAAAGCATTGCCATAGGTTTTCGATTTAACTTTTATCTGACAGCAATTATTAAATATAGCTAGTTTGAGCAAAATATAACTATTTCACCATCAAGCACTTCAAAGAAGTTTGGCAAATACGCTAGGTTTACGTAACAATAACTAAATTAATGTGAGCATTTATAGGGATACATTGGTTTGCTTAAAAAACATATTGTTTTTGTGTGGGAACTAGGTGGTGGCTTAGGCCATATTGCTGGTTTTTCACCACTGGCAAAAGCTCTACTAGATGAAGGTTATCAACTATCTGTTGTAGCACAAAATGTCTCATCCGCTGCGGAAATACTTGGCAAACTTCCGCTCAAAATATATCAAGCGCCTATTTTTCGACACCATACCGATCAGATTGATGTGACCTATTCATACCCTGAGATACTGCTTGATTTAGGCTATAAATCATCAGATGAATTGTATCCCCTAGTATCAGCATGGCAAAACGTGCTCACGCTATTAAAGCCCGATTTAGTCATCGCTGATCACAGCCCAAGCGCCCTGGTAGCATGTAAAATATTAAATTTAAAAAAGATTTTGATTGGCACCGGGTTTTTCAGCCCACCCCAGGTCAGCCCCCTGCCCCTTTTTGTGGGAACACAGCTACCTGGACAAAAACGCTTACTTGACCATGAGGCTCAAGTTCTGACAACTATCAATGACGTACTTAAAAAGTGCGCTATCCCACCATTCAAACACTTATACGAATTATTTACAGTAGAACAAGATTTTTTATGTACCTTTGCAGAATTAGATCATTATCCACAACGCGGACCGGCTCATTATTGGGGGCCCCGTTTTGATATCGATATCGGAGCCAAGTTTACTTGGACCAAAACAAAAGGCCAAAAAGTTTTTGCCTATATCAAGCAGGATGTGCCGGGATTTGAGCTGTTACTTGACGCATTGTTAAGCAGCAAAAAAAATATTCTGTTGTATGTTCCGCGCGCAAACTCCAAAACTATTCAGGCCTGCGCAAACAGTAAAAATACAATGCTACTGAGCACCCCTGCCAATATGCGTCAGGTACTCCAGCAAGCTGAGATGATCATATGTCATGCAGGTCATGGTGTGGTATCGGCGGCATTGTTAAACGGCAGAAGATTATTGCTTATACCATCACAATTAGAACAGTCGATGCTGGTATATTTGTTAGCTAAGCGCAGATTAGTGGCGGCCGTCAACCCTCGTAATAATAATGTTAATTACAGCAAGGCCATAGAATTTGCCTGCACCAATGTTGAATTAGGTAAGAATGTAGAATTATTTCAGAAGAAATACGCAGAATTTAATTCGTCAAATCAAATTGATGACATGCTTAAATCCTGCGCTGATATTATTACTTAGTGATTATTTTCCGTCTGGACATGCCCAAGCCAACTAAACCCAAACCCAGCAAACCTAATACAGCCGGTGTAGGTACGTTTGTACTGCGAGAATTGAACGTATTGTTAGTGGAACTAAAACCATTTGGATCACCAAACTGCGCATAGGCTGATGTGTATCCAGTTGAAATATCAAGTAGATTACCTTCGACTTTAGTACTCACTATATATTCAAGAATAAAACTAGCATTGGCTGCGACCAAACCTAAATCGATGTTAAACGATGTTTTACTCCAACTTAAATAGTTACCGCTTAAATTGGCATTGTTAAACACGGCTCCCGACTGAGCAAGCGTCGAACCATTTATGTCTGCGGTAATCGTTGCCTGACTATCCCATATACTTGAACCATTAAATAAAATCTGCGCCATGTACTCGGCTTCAGCAGAATCACCAACTGAGCAATTGCCGCCGCCGTATCCGACGTTTTCGCCGTATCCATAACCAGAATCGCCACAGCTTGAGCTGATACTTCCATTCATCACTTCAAATGAAAAGTCAAAAAACTGCTCATTATTACTGTCGTTAGTAACATTATAGGATTGGGTGACTATCGACTGGGATAAAAAATTATTACCGCCATCGGCAGTAGAATAAAACCAACCTGTATCGTTACCTCTAGAGTTAGCATAACTGCTGTTAGAGCCTTCGAAAGCATCACTTTGGGCTGACATACTAGTAGTGCTTGCGTCACTATCATTTGTAGTAGTTGCACCTGCAGTAGTACTTGTACTGCCGGTTATATTTAGGCTGACTAGAGCGGCGTCAGCGTGAAAGGCACTAACACCTAAAATGCAGGCAATTGTGGTATTGAGAATTTTTTTATTAGAAATCATAGGACTACCTTGTGGTTGTGATAGAAATAAAACAAGGATTTTCAAAGCAAGAAATAAGCCGAATACAAAAAAACCATATAAAACAAAAAATTAGAAACAAACCAACTATTTGCTTCGCAAATAATGTAATTTTTTGTAAAAATAGTTGACGTTTTGATAGAGGAATTGATAAATTTTCTGACACAAGGAAATGTAAAAACTGCATCGAATACTATTTCAACTGTGGGCGCCAGTAGTTAAATTTAGTGAAAATAATTTATCACACTTAACAGCATAATTAGGTATATCAAGAGTATAAAATAACTCCTCCAACTAACTCATTCTCTTATTGAACCTTATCGTTCAACATTAAAACCTGCATAATTCAGCACAGCTACTGGCTTAACAAAGTGACTAGTGTTCTGAGTTTATTTCTTGCTTGCTATTTTAGGGATAGGTTTAGCTCTGTAATTTTCCTAAAGGATAACCAATATCTAATAACTCATCATAGATCTCGGCTAGTTCAACCTCAGGATTAAGTTGCTCGATAATCGCCTGAGTCAAAGGCAAATGATGATATACATAGCGGATGGCTGATAACGGCATATCAATTTCATAATAATCTTCGGCAAAATCTTGATAAGCTTTGGGCTCGCCATTTAGACAGCCTAACAAAAACGAGGAACCATCAGGATCATCGGTTTCAGTTGTTTTTAATGTCGCTAACGACCACTCGGGTTGAGCATATAAACGCCAAAAACAAAAAGAGATATTGTTCATATCAAAAGCGGGCTCAGACAAGGCACTAGAGAATTCAGCTGGCACTTTAGTGAGCGCAATTTTCCAATTTTCTAGATTGCCATGCTGCCAGGATGATAATGTTGATTCATGGGCAAAACCTTTGAAAAAACAACCGCTGGTGTTAAACAAAACAGTGAAAGAATCCCCGCAACCATTGCGCATTGAACCCATTGACTCACCTTCTCCCCAATGAGCATCAAAAGAGTAATATCTGTTGTCCCACTCAGGACACATGATTAAATCCAGCACTGCTAAAGATTGCAGTAGTCTTTTCAAGCCCTCTATATCTGGAAGCTTGTCTAATTTATTAGTTGAAACTGAGTTCATTATATTTAATCCCTTAGAGCGAACGCTGATTCAATAGTAATTTTTCCATCATTTCAATGAAATCTTTGCCAACAATAGTTAATCAAGCAAGTGCAATATTGAAAAGATTAATAAAGTGTAGCTTTGTCACTATACTGAAAGTATTGTTGCAAGCTTAGCTAGCAGAGCATTCATTATCACAACTGAAAAAGATCCTGACATTGAACCAATCAAATACTAATAAAGCGCCGATACCTGCCAACGTCAGAGTGATGATAGCTTTAGTGGCTACCCCAACATTAATGGTGATAGGCATGCTGTTTTATACCCTGTTTTTCACTGGATGGCAGTACGTTTCAATCAGTATGATTATTTTTTCATTACTCGGTTTTTTTGCCTATTACGTCGTTATCGCTGGAAAATTACCTCCTATCCGCTTTAAGCGCTCGGATAAAAATTAAGAGCACTTTAAAAGATGAGTGCTTATAAGATACAGAAAAAAATCGTGTTGGTACCACAACTGATTTCTAAGCTGATGATACGCATAATTATCCTTGTAACTCTGAAGCCGCTTACCTGCTAATAAGATATTGCCAACCGTTAAAGCTAAGGATAGGCTCAAATTATTTGTAGAAAGTGTCGATGATGCTGAAAGTATTAGCCACCATTGACACACCCGTCCAAGGAAGAAACTATGCTCCTACGCCGTGTTATCCAACATGTCCGTCAACAGGAATGGACCGCTATTGGCATTGATTTTGTCATCGTAGTCATGGGGGTATTTATTGGACTTCAGGTATCAAATTGGAATACCGCAAAACAACAGCAAGAGCGTGCCAATACCTACTCACAACGATTGTTAGCAGAGTTAAAGATTGAATATGATTATGCCAACTCATTATACGATTACAATATCGCTACGCTGGAAGCCGGCAATATCGCTTACTTAGGTTTAAGCGGTGAAAAGCCATTGAATGACGACGTCACCCTCATCAATGCATTTAGAGCCAGCCAATACAATTGGTATGAGCGACGTCGCTCGGCTTTTGATGAAATTGTCGCCTCGGGCGCGCTTTCGCTTATCCCTTCTGCTGAATTGAGAGAAACGGCGATTGGTATGTATAGCACGCCTATTTTTGAAATTATGCGCTTAGAAGGACAATCATCAGACTATCGCAGATTATTTCGTGAAACCCTCACACCCGCTTCACACGAGAGCTTGCGCCAAACGTGTGGGGATCGTGAAGAAGATCTAGGCGATAAAAATCCCAACATATTAACCCTGTCATATACATGTAAAACTGAACTTAGCCAAGAAGTCGTAAAAAAAGAAGTCGATGCTTTAAGGGCCGATCCAAATTTGTTACGCGCTTTAAAACTTCGAAATGCACAAAATGCAGGCAGAGCATATGATATCGAATCGGTCTTACGCACCCTAGGAATGGATAACTTGTATAGTAAAAAATAAGCGACGGGATTTATTTTAAACTATTGCAGGTAGAGGCAGCGCTGTAGGTACCAAAAAATTTGATTATTATAATGCGTCATGTAAAAAATACGTTTGGGGGAGCAACAGTAAGCAGACTATTCTGTTAATCCATTCGCGGCTAAAGCCGCTCCTACGGGTGCAACATAATGGTCATCGGCACGCTATTTTGCCCGCTTTGGCTCAGGCTGAGGTATTGTCTTTAAGAGTATGGTGATTATTTCATTACTCGATTTCTTTGCTTATTACATTGTTGTTGCAGGCAGATGCAGCGTTAGGCGAACCAAAAAATTGGTTTAAAAAGATTACGTTATTTAAAAACATGTTTGGGGGAGCAACGGTTAGTAGATTATTCAGCTAAGCCTTTCGCGGCTAAAGCCGCTCCTACGGGTTAAAACTTTCGCGGCTAAATCCGCTCCTACAATCGTAGGAGCGGGTTTAGCCGCGAAGCAGTTTGCACCTCTTATAAAAGCAAAGAAGGTGTAACCTCATCTCAAAAATCAGTTGTCGCTGCGCTTAAAGAACAACAACAAAAGCAAAGAAGGTGCAACCTCATCTCAAAAATCAGTTGACGCTGCGCTTCAAGGACAACAACAAAAGCAAAGAAGGCGTAAACCTCATCTCAAAAATCAGTTGTCGCTGCGCTTAAAGAACAACAACAAAAGCAAAGAAGGCGTAAACGTCATCTCAAAAATCAGTTGTCGCTGCGCTTCAAGAACAACAACAAAAGCAAAGAAGGTGTAACCTCATCTCAAAAATCAGTTGTCGCTGCGCTTAAAGAACAACAACAAAAGCAAAGAAGGCGTAAACCTCATCTCAAATGGACTTACACCCTTGTACCACCATCCAGTTCTAAGGTTCGGCCGGTGAAGTATTCGTTTTCGAAGATAAACTTGGCGGCGTGGGCTAATTCGCTGACATCGGCTAAACGGCCGGCGGGAACACTTTTAATAAACAACTCGCGCATTTCAGGGCGCATTTGTTGGGCCATAGCGGTGTCGACTAAGCCGGGTGCAATACAGCCAGTGCGTATGCCAAAGCGGGCTAGTTCTTTGCCCCAGCTGACGGTCATGGTCGCTACTGCAGCTTTAGAGGCAGAATAATTGGTTTGCCCCATATTGCCTGCACGAGATACGGAAGACAGGTTAATAATGACGCCTTTACTCTTGGTTTCGACCATTTGTGCAGCAGCTTCGCGGCTGCACAAAAAAGTACCGGTAACGTTAACGTCAAGTACTGACTGAAACTGCTGACGTGACATTTTATCCACTACTTTGCCTTCTTTAACTTTAAGCAACATGCCATCCCGCATAATACCAGCGCTGTTAATTAAGCCATTAAGTTGACCAAATTCAGCGATAATAGCAGCGAAGGTGTTTTCTACTTGCGTCTCATCGGTCACGTTAACCACAAACCCTTTGGCTTTTACGCCTAAGGCGATAAGTTCGGCAGCAGTAGCATCAAGTGCTTCAGCTTGCATATCTAATAACGCAATATGCGCGCCTTGAGCGGCAAACTCTAGGGCCATAGCCTTACCTAAACCTTGGGCAGCGCCTGTAATGGCAATAACAGAATCTTTTAATTGCATGGTTTAACTCTTGTTAGATTGATTAGAAAATAAAGTAAATATGCTGGAAAAATCGAGCTTTCCATTGCCCAGCTCACTATGCTGGGTATACAAACGCTGGGCTAACTCGCCCATAGGCGTAATAGAGTGACTTTTAGTGGCCGTATCCATGGCTAAACCTAAGTCTTTTTTCATCAGGTCAACCATAAACCCACCTTCATAACCTTTCGACGATGGCACGTTTGCCATCACATTGGGACAGGGATTATAAAGCTCTAAGGTCCAGTTACGTCCTGAACTTTGCAGCATAATGTCAGAGACGACTTTCGGATCAAGGCCGTTATCAATCGCCAATTGCAGGGCTTCAGAAGTCCCCGCCATTAAGACTGACAACAGCATGTTATTACATATTTTAGCGGTTTGACCAGCGCCTAAAGGCCCAGCCAGAAAGATGTTTTTACCCATTTTATTCAGCACTGGCAGTGCATGTTCAAAATGACCTTTTTCGCCGCCAACGATAAAGGTCAGAGTACCCGCTGTTGCCCCACCGACACCACCAGACACTGGCGCATCAATAAAAGCAATCCCTTGTTCAGCAAGGGCCTTACCGACTTTTTGCGCGGTGCCCGTATCGATAGTACTTGAATCGATAACCAGGCACTTTTTACCTAATACGCTGATCAAACCTGCTTGGTTTTCACTGCCTAAATACAGGGCCTCAACGTGTTTGCCAGCAGGCAACATAGATATGACTACATCGGCGCCAGAGACGGCTTCAATTGCTGTTTTGGCGCTCGTCGCACCTTGAGCCACTAATGTTTCAATTGCTTGAGGCATAAGATCAAAAACAGTGACCTTGAACTTAGCTTTAAGTAAATTGAGCGCCATGGGGCCCCCCATATTACCTAAACCGATAAAAGCAATTTTTAGATCGTCTTGCATTTTAAGCTACTCATTGTTGGGGACTATTATCTAAGGAGGCCAGTGGATGTTCTTCACTCGACCAAGGTGAGACAAAAAATGCCTCAATGACATCAGAAGGAACCGCATCGATACTGGTATACAACCAATGAGGTTGATTGTCTTTGTCCACTAACAGCGCTCTTACACCTTCCTGAAACTCACCTACAGTACCGCAGTGGCAAGACATCACTAATTCCATTCTGAAACAGTCAGCCAGTGACAAACCCACACCGCGTTTTAATTGTTCAAAAACTAAATGTTTGGTGATGTTAGAACCGGCTTTTAAGGTTTTTTGCGCTCTTGCTAGCCAAGGATCTTGTGTATTATCCAAGGAAAGAATGCTTTGCTCCACTTCCGCTACCTGTGAACAGCTAGTCAGTTGTGTGCACAGTGTTTGATAATTAACTATGTTGGCTGAGGGCAATACCGCTTTATCTTCATGCGCTTGGCACTGAGCATCTACCAGTAAATGATTGACCTGCTCATCCATTTGCCACTCAAGCTGTTGAAGGCTTTCAATAAATCGTTTTTTGTTAGCGTGGGGAATAATATAATCAGCTAACTGGCAATACAGAGCATCGGTGGCATTAATACTGGCACCTGTTAGACCTAAAAATAGACCGCAACCCGCTGGCATAAGATTCAAAAAGTAACTGCCCCCCACATCGGGATATAAACCGATACTGATTTCTGGCATCGCAATACGCGAGGTTTCTGTCACAATGCGATGACTTGCGCCACTCATTAAACCCAAACCGCCCCCCATGACAATGCCATTACCCCATACCAAAAAGGGTTTTTGGTAGTTATGGATCAAATAATCGAGTTGATATTCCTTGCTAAAAAAGTCCTGCAAATCAGACGGTGAATGTTCGCTCTGGTTTGTCACCATGGCCTGATACATAGCCACTACATCGCCACCAGCACAAAACGCCTTATCTAACGGACTATCTAAGATCACCATGCATACCAGAGGATCAGCCTGCCATGCCAATAATTGAGGAATAAGCAGGTCGATCATATCTCGGTCTAAGGCATTTAAGGCCTGAGGTTTGTTAAGTGTAGCAAGTCCTATGCTGCAACCGTTTTGGCTTGGCAGTAGGGAAAATAAGACTTTTTTGGGTTCTGTCATGTTGCCTCACTCGTTGATTTAAAGAATATCGCCGGCTCCAGCCGTCAGCAATCTCCGACCAATTATCATGCGCATAATTTCATTGGTGCCTTCGAGTATTTGATGAACTCTTACGTCCCGCACATAACGCTCGAGAGGATACTCTTTAATATAACCATAACCGCCATGGATCTGTAAGGCTTGATTACACACTTCAAAACCCACATCGGTAGCAAAGCGCTTAGCCATGGCACAATAGGCGCTGCATTCTGAGTCCTGTTGATCAAGCTTAAAGGCCGCTAATCTGACCATCTGCCGGGCAGCCACTAGTTCAGTCGCCATATCTGCTAATTTAAACTGTAAGGCTTGAAATGCAGCTAAGGGTTTGCCAAATTGAGTGCGTTCTTGCATATAATTTTTTGCGGTATTGAGCGCCATCTGCGCTGTGCCGATAGAGCAGGTAGCAATATTAATGCGCCCGCCATCTAAGCCTTTCATCGCGAGAGTAAAACCCTGCCCTTCTTCACCTAATAAGTGATCTTTGGGAACCTGCACATTATCAAAAGTAATTAAACGGGTAGGCTGAGCATTCCAACCCATTTTTTCTTCTGCCTTACCATAAATAACCCCAGCAGCATTAGCAGGCACCACAAAGGCTGAAATGCCTTTAGGCCCAGCTTCACCGGTACGTGCCATTACCACTAAGACGTCTGTTTCACCGGCGCCAGAAATAAACATTTTAGAGCCGTTCAACACATAGTTGTCGCCATCTAACTTAGCTGTCGACCGCATTGCTGCCGCATCTGAGCCAGAGCCGGGCTCGGTTAAACAATACGAGGCTAGTTGCTCACCTGTGACCAAACCCGGGCAATAGTTGGATTTTGCACTGTCAGTACCCCAAGTAGCTATCATCCATGTAGCCATATTATGAATCGTCATCATGGCGGTAGTCGCTGTACAGCCCATAGCCAATTGCTCGAATATAATGGAAGAATCTAAACGACTTAAGCCCAAACCACCCACATCTTCAGGCGTATACAAAGAACAAAATCCCAGCTCTCCGGCTTTTTGGATAGTGGCTTTAGGAAAGATATGCTCTTTGTCCCACAGGGCCGCATAGGGCGCTAATTCTTGTTCAGCAAACTGTTTCGCAGTGTCAGAAAAAGCGATTTGATCTTCAGTTAAATTGAAATTCATCCTTTTAAGCTCCCTGATTAGCGCAATGAAATAGTCATGTTAGCGCCACCGGCTTGCGCATCTTCATCAAACCAACGTGCTGTGACCGTTTTTGTTTCGGTGTAAAAACGAATCGCTTGTTTGCCATAAGCGTGTAAATCACCATAAAAGGAGTTTTTCCAACCTGTAAAAGAAAAGAACGGCAGAGGCACAGGAATAGGCACGTTAATACCGACTTGACCTACTTCTATTTCATGTTGATATTTACGCGCTGCGCCGCCGCTATTGGTGAAGATTGAGGTACCATTGCCATAAGGATTACGGTTTACCAGTGCAATCGCTTCATCAAGAGTATCCACTGCCATGCAGCACAATACGGGGCCAAAAATTTCTTGTTGGTATATCGTCATGCTTTCATCAACATTGGTAAATACGGTTGGCCCCACCCAATTGCCCTCTTCGTAACCAGGTAAACTAAATTCAGAGCCATCAACTAAACACTCGGCGCCTTGATCTTTTCCTTGTTGGATAAGCGACAACACGCGTTGTTTAGCTTGGGGGCTAATTAAGGGACCAAAACCGGCTTCAGGATCATTCCATAAACCCGGTTTTACCGCCTTTAGCAGCTCAGCTAATTCTGGGATCCACTCTTTAGCTTCACCTACAAATACCGCTACAGAAATCGCCATACAGCGCTGACCCGCAGCACCAACCGAGGCGCCGACTAAATTATTTAGCACTTGATTTTTGCTGGCATCGGGCATGATGACCGAATGATTTTTGGCACCCGCAAAACACTGTGCGCGTTTCATATTATCGGTCGCTGTTTTATATATATGCTGACCAACAGGCACAGAGCCGACAAAAGATACCGCTCGGATTTCAGGCTCAGCAAGTAATTTATTCACTTGCTCTTTGCCACCATGAATGACGTTCAAAACACCTTTGGGTGCGCCGGCTTGCATAAATAACTCTGCCAACTTCATAGGCGTAAGTGGATCTTGCTCTGAGGGTTTGAGGATGAAAGTATTACCACAGGCTATGGCCAAGGGAAACATCCACAGTGGTATCATGGCTGGAAAATTAAAAGGCGTGATACCCAAACACACACCTAAGGGTTGAATATAACTATAGGTATCAATACCACGGGCCACGTTTTCGGCTGTTTCGCCCATCATCAATGATGGTACATTCATCGCCTGTTCAACCACTTCAATACCACGCCATACATCGCCTTTAGCATCAGCCAAGGTTTTACCAGTTTCCTGACTTAATAGGGTCGCAATCTCGTCATGGTGATCTTTAAGAAGTTGTTGGTAGCGCATCATTACTCGCGCTCGCTCTGATGCGGGTACTTCTCGCCATGTTAAAAAAGCTTGTTTGGCGGCGTCTACCGCAGCGGCAAGTTCTGCGTCTGTAGCACAGGGAGCTTTAGCAATAACTGAGTTATTGTTTGGATTTGTGACCTCAATAAATTGAGTTGATTCAGAGGCAATAAAATCGCCATTAATAAGCAATGGAACGTGATGCATAAAAATCCTTCAATTGAATAAATAGCCAGTCAAACATGGCTCGTTAAAAATTTGTTAGCAACTGTAGCAAACTTTTTACCTTTACGTTAACGTTAAGTGCCAAATTTTAACTACTTCACTGCCAACTTCTGTATACAGAAGGCACAATAAACACCCTAGATTTAATTGACATAACTTTCTGTTAGTTTATTTGTGTTAGCCTGATATGCTCGTGTTCATGGATGGATTTTTCACTTTTAATATGTTACCCCAAAAACTAAAAGCTGCAGTGGTTGAAGATAACGAATTGGCTTGCGCTAACATTCGTAATCATCTTCTTGATATGGGATTTTCTGAGATAGCCACCTTCTCCAATGGCCGAGAATTAAAAGCCAATCTAAAAACACGACAGTTTGATTTACTGCTGATGGATTTCCATTTGGGTCAAAACAAAAATGGCGTAGAGGTCGTGCACGACTTACGACGCTTGCAACTGCTCAAACATGTTACTTGCGTGATGTTTGTTACCTCTGATCGGCTACCATTAATTATTGGCCAAATTGTTGATGTGCAACCAGAAGCCTTAATCATCAAACCTTACACTATTGGTAACTTTACAAAAAATGTGCGTAGTTGCATTAAATTACACTTTTACTTGCGACCCATTTATGAACTGATGGACCAAAACAATTATGTTAAGGCCTTGAGTTTGCTTGAAACCTTATTCAGTTCCAATGACGATCCTCGAAAACAACATTCATTAGTTAAGCTAAAGGCAAGGCTCTTAAGCAAGCTCGAACGTTTCAGTGAAGCGAGCCAATTGTATCGCAACATACTAGAAAGCTCAGACAAAGTGATATGGGCGAAATGGGGCTTAATTCAAAATCTGTTTCTTGGTAACAACATTGCAGAAAGCCAGAGCTTGTTACACGAACTAACCAAGTCGCAATTGACTAGCAACCGTGCAAGTGAATGGTTAGCGCGAATTTGCATAGGTGCCAACCAATATAGTCGAGCAGAAAACTATATGCAGCAAATTCGTGAAGGAGAGTTATCACTCTCTGCTACAAGACTTAAAGCCTATATATACCAAGCTTTAGAACGCCCAGAAGAGGCCATTTCATTACTTGAACGCAAACGTGAATCAAATCGCAGCGTACGTGATCGTTTTGAAGAAATCACCCTTGATTTAGCCCGCTGCTATTTATTTGAAGCTGAAGAAAAATCCGACAATGAAAGGGCCGAGGAACTGCATATCGCCAAGTTTCTGATAGGCTCCGTGGGACGAAAAACTGTTGATCAGCGCCTAAGTATTCAAAAAAATTACATGTATGCCACTATTGCCCACTTAGAAGGCAACCAAGAAAAACTAAGCGAATATTTGGCTCGTCCAGGTATGGACAAACTCGATGATGCTGAAATTTCAACCTTATTTGATGCCATTAATGCTAATCATGCACTGGGTAATACCGAACGAGCACAAGCTTTATTGGAGCTTAGCCATCGCAAGTTTAAAGCCAGCGACGAAGGCAACGATAAAGCAGTGGCTAATATTTTACTGGTTAAAAACCAAGAAATTGTTGGTGAACATAAACCAGCGGCTTTGGAAATTAATAAACGCGGTTTAGAAAAGTTCGCTGCAAAACAATATATTGCAGCCTTAGAAGAATTTTATCGGGCCTACTGTTTATTTCCGCGGGAAATAGCCTTTAGTTTAAACGTATTACAAAGTCTGGTTGAAGCTGGAATAGAAAAACACCACGAAATTGAAGCACAAGAGCTACTCAACGAATTACAAAGTCGTAAACTCAATCCGAGTAGTAGAAAACGATTAGATGAGATAATGCGAAATTTGAATAAAAAACAAAAAGCCGTGCAAAAAACACCACAGCAGGACGACGCAAATGTTAGTTCAGCAAGCCCTACTCCCAAAGACGAATAAGTTTCAGTCATTACCTGCAGTAGCTGTCTCTTTGACTGCTCACTGCGCTTGGCTATTTAAGCTGGGCAAAGCCAATTTTGCGATGCGGATTTGGGGTGAACTTTTAGGTGCTGGCTCACATGGCGCTGTTGTGATTGCAAAATTATTTTAAAAATAAATGGCTAATAATGGGAAAATCTACCAGAAAGCGAGTACTCAAAGAGTGTGATCAGTGTAAAAAAGAGCAGTCACTATTATACCGGGTTCGACTGCAAGCAATCGCCTCTTGGATTTTTCTCTGCTCTGAATGCCAATCGAAGGTAAAAAGCAAAACACTCTATCAATACGGTGGTACTTGGAAGCAAAAAAAACGTAATTAAGGTGTGGCAATAGCGGTCATAGGTAAAGTCACAAACGGCGCGTGCGCAACGATGATTGCGCAAGCTCACAGAAACAGAAATTGCTTGTTACGAGGTGGTGTCTGTAGCCATAAAAGTCTTATTCACTCTGATCATTTGGCGGAGTTCTTCAATATATTCTTCACCTCGCTCAGAGTATCTAATTAAGCCTTCTGCCAATGCATGCCCCGTTACCTTTTTGTCATCCTCACTAAGCTCTAGTCGAATAGCTCGTAAATCCTTGTAAGCAGGATGGCTATTTAGATTGCGCATATACGAATACATACCTTCGCTTAGGTCGTCAAATTTAGCGACCTCGTGAGCTGCACCGTCATTTCGCTGTTTTGGCACAAATCCACAACCTTCTTCAAAACACCATATGCCAAAGAAATTATAGCCTTTGCGAGCAAATCTAGATGTTCCCCAAGCAGACTCATTAGCTGTTTGAGCCAAGACTAAGTCTGCGGGGATTACGTCAACTTTACGCAGTAGCTCGGTGTATACCGCTCCAGGCTCTTCAATATTTTTAACCCGGTATTCTGTAATCAACCAATCCAACTCTTCTTGTTGCGCTGCAGATAATTCTTGGTCAGCCAAGTGCAAGGCTTGAAAATCAAATATTAACGAACGAACAGTCGCAATATACTCATTTTGAGAGGCAATGGCGGGCTTTAAATAATCAAAAAAAGCGCGTTTTTTCTCTTGCACTCTTTCATATTGATTAAAGTCTGGTACTGGCTCGCTAGCATAATCCAGGGTAGGGAAGTTATTAACGGTATTGGTAGTTGTTTGCATGTAGATAAGCCCGAATACTAAGGCTAATAACACTATAAGAGATATCGAGACAATTTTAATCTTGTACATTAAACGCTCCTTGGTCATGGTTGTTTGTCTTATTATGGCATTGCCCACCTTGTTCATAACAACACTAGGTTTGACACAATCATGCACATAAACTAACCGACTTTGGTTCTTTCTTCAAATATGACAAGTAAAGACAGGGTATAAATACATAGCTTTTATATACCTAGCAACTCAATGTTAAGATCAAAATCCCACCTGAGTCACTGTGTCTGGCCGTCAACTCCATCACAAGCCCAGAGTAATAAGCAATACATGTTAAATTTCACCCCATATCAGTACGGATTTTATCAGCAAAGTGTTAATTTGGATGATGGCAAACCTTCATTTGTTGAGGCTGACCATGATATTTGCTTATCAGCTGCAGCAGACAAACAAAGCATGTAATATTCCCACAAGTTCTTGGGTTATTTCGACTTGTGTTTTAACCTAATCCAAAGGTTGATAGTAACAGGCAAAGTTGTCTGTTTTCTGCAGACTGCCAAATTAATGATCAAAGGATTCCCAATGAACTTCAGTGATAAACCTGACCGCACATCTTCAAAAGCTTATAAATGGGAAAAATATAAGGGTACAGATATCCTCCCTATGTGGATTGCTGATACCGAATTTCGCTGTGCTGAGCCTATTTTATCTGCCTTACATAAGCGTATTGAAGATGGCCTATTTGGCTATACCTTACCCGCTCATGATACCGATGCCACTGAGGCTGTAGTGGCGTGGTGTCAACGTCAGTATAACTGGAAGATTGACCCCAGTTGGCTAGTCTGGACTCCGGGTGTAGTGCCTGCGTTTAATGTGGCTATTCAAGCTTATTGTCAAGCAGGTGATACGGTTATCGTACAAACCCCCAACTATCCGCCCTTATTAGCCGCACCAGCAATTAATAAGCTAAATCGAACTTGTGTAGGCACAGTTGAAGTAGATGGTCGATGGACACTTGATTTTAATGCCTTAGAAGAGGCCGCCGCAGATCCTAAAGCAAGCTTATTTATTATGTGTAATCCGATGAATCCGCTTGGCTCAGTATTAAATCAGGACGAGCTAAACAGAATTGCAACAATATGCAGAAAACACGGCGTTATGTTGTGCTCTGATGAAATACACTGTGATTTGATTTTAGATGACCTACCTCATTTACCCGCCAGTGCGCACCCTGAATTGGCAGAGCATTCAGTAACACTAATGGCCGCCAGTAAAACTTTTAATGTCGCTGGCTTAGGTACGTCATTTGCCATTATTCCAAACGCAAAATTAAGAGCAGCCTTTAACCATGCCGCCCGCGGAATTGTGCCATGGGTAACTGTGACAGGCCTGACCGCCACAAATGCAGCCTTTAGACATTGCGATGAGTGGCATCAACAACAAGTGGCTTATTTAAGAGAAAATCGTGATTATTTAGTCACTGAAATCAACAAAATCGAAGGTTTAAAAGCTATCTCACCTGCCGCTACTTTTTTACTGTGGGTAGATGCTAGCGGTTTGCAAGTCACAGATACGCAAGCGTGGTGTGAAGCCAAAGGTGTTGGTCCATCAGCGGGCAGAGATTTTGGTGAGAAAGACTGTTTTCGCTTGAACTTTGGTTGCTCACGAGATTATTTAGTCGAAGCAATTAAAAAACTGCAGGGCTGAGACCTTTAACTTTTGGCTAAACAGTGGTTTCTTGGCAAATAAGATCAATTTAAGGTAAAAAGGTTAAGCCTTTATCCAGTATTTAACCGTATGACTGTAGAATAAAAATTAAAGGAACGTGTTTCACGATGACATTACCTATACAAAACGCTCAAGAAATGGCTAAACGAGCAACCACCTTCGTTGACTCTAGAGCGTTGCGCAGAACTCCTAAACTGACCAGTGGCACTGTGGATGATAAGCGCAAAGAAATAGCACTTTACTTCACCAACACCTTTGATACCTATACGGGACTTTTTGATTGTTTGCGCGACGATGCTGGTTTCTATCAAAAACCTATCCCCTTGCGCCACCCGCTTATTTTCTATCTTGGGCATACGGCAACTTTTTTCATCAACAAGCTACTATTGGCAAAACTGATACCTGAGAGGATTGATGCTCATATGGAATCAATTTTTGCAGTGGGTGTTGATGAAATGAGCTGGGATGATTTGTCCGAAGATAATTACGACTGGCCCAGCGTTTCCGCGGTAAAACATTACCGCACGTTGGTGCGTGCCAAAGTATTAAAATTAATCAACACTTTGGACCTTGCCTTACCCATTGATTGGGAAAATACTTGGTGGCCCATCGTCATGGGCATTGAACACGAGCGTATTCACCTTGAAACCTCGTCTGTACTTATTCGCCAACATGAACTGGCTAAGGTCCAGCCCTTACCTCAATGGCCTGCTTGCAAAGATACAGGCCAAGCGCCAAAAAACAAACTTATAAGCGTGCCCGCCGGCTCAGTTAGCCTTGGGAAATCCTTTGACAGTGCCTTCTATGGCTGGGACAACGAATACGGCCAACATCAGGCAGATGTGGCCGAATTTAAAGCCAGCCAATATTTAGTCAGCAATCAAGAATTCCTTGAATTTGTTGAGGACGGTGGTTATGAAAAAAACCAGCTTTGGAGTAAAGAAGGTCTCGCATGGCGACAGTTTACTGAGGCGAAACACCCGGCTTTTTGGCGTTGGCATAATGGCTGGCGTTTGCGTCTGATGACTGAAGAAATTGCTATGGCTTGGGACTGGCCAGCTGAAGTTAACTATCATGAAGCGAAAGCTTTTTGTGAATGGAAAACCTTAGAAACTGGACAACAGATCCGCATGCCAACTGAAGACGAATGGCATCGCCTTTGCTCGCAAGCTGGCGTTGAAGAGCTAGGTAATAGCGCTGCCAATGCGAACTTGCATCTCGATCATTTCGCATCATGCTGCCCCGTAACGCGCTATCAACATGGCAATTGGTATGATGTGGTGGGCAATGTGTGGCAATGGACTGAAACGCCTATTTATCCCTTCGACAACTTTAAAGTACATCCGCTGTACGACGATTTCACCACCCCAACTTTTGATGGTAAACACAATCTGATCAAAGGTGGTTCATGGATTTCAAGTGGCAACGAAGCGCGTCTTGGGGCGCGTTATGCATTTAGGCGTCACTTTGCTCAGCACGCTGGATTTCGCTATATTGCCTCTGAAGTTGAGGCAACATCTCCTAAGGCTTACTACGAAAGTAATCAGTTATTGTCAGAATATGCAGAATTTCACTTTGGTGACACCTGGTATGGAGTAGAGAATTTCCCCAAAGCTTTAGCGGATATTGCACTTGAGGCGATGAAGGGCAAACCCACCGGCAAAGCGCTTGATTTAGGCTGTGCCTGTGGTCGAGCAAGTTTTGAGTTGGCCCGTCAGTTCGATGCAGTTGATGGTATTGATTTCTCAGCAAACTTTACCCGCCTAGCGGCTAAAATGGCCCAGCAAGGCGCAGTGCGTTACGCCCGCACCGAAGAAGGCGAACTAGTGAGCTATCATACTCGCACCCTTCAAGAACTAGGCTTAGAAACTTACGCAAACCGTGTTGCATTTCATCAAGGCGACGCCTGTAACTTAAAACCCCAATTCACTGCGTATGATTTGGTACTGGCGGCTAATTTGATTGACCGACTCTACCAACCGAGCCGTTTTCTGGCTGATATGGCACAGCGTATCAATGATGGCGGCTTGCTTATTATTGCATCGCCCTACACTTGGCTGGAAGCACATACACCCAAAGAAGAATGGATAGGTGGCTTCAAAAAAGATGGCGAAAACTACAGCACATTAGATGGCTTGAAAGAGCAACTATCAAGCCACTTTAAGTTGGTCGGTGAACCGCGCAAAGTCCCCTTTGTGATCCGTGAAACTCAGCACAAGTTTCAACATACCTTGTCTGAACTTACGGTTTGGGAGCGCTTGCCACGGGGATAAGGGCCTCAATTTCCTGAGCGATCAATTTGTGGTCTGCCAGTTGTTCAAACCAACTGGTGGCCACACTATCACTTTGTAATCCAAGTAAGGTGCCCAGCACCATGCCCCGGTGCACGTTGTCTCCCCCTAGATTGGTATTCACGCGCAGCGCTTGCCAAGGGTCATTTTGATATTTACAGGCCAGATACAAGACGACAGGCCAAGAGTCTGAAATATAACATGCTCTTGAAAAAATCTGACCGACTACCTGATTGTCGGGCAAGTTACGTTTTAACAGACCGGCTAAATCAGTGCTCGCTGAGCCCTTACTGGCTTCAAGTAAAAGTGCCTTAACGCCTGCCTCGTCAGGCCCATCCATCAGACCACTCAGCAGTTGCACATAACGGTCGCATACCTGCATTAAGGATTCATCAGGATGGGTCAGGGCCAGATGAGCTCGACAAGCTATCTTTATCTCGGCTACGCTAGCGCCCCTAAGTCGTTCTGAAAAAACCAAAGGCGCTATTGTCACCAATGCGCCAATAGATGCCGTGTCGTGAGTTATCATTCCACAGTTTTCAGGCTTGCGTCCCTGGGCCAAGTTAGCAAAAAATCCTCGATGATAGGATTCGGCGTAGGTATCGGGGTGAGCTGGGGGGACCATTGTCATAAAGTCAATGTAGGCACTAACAAATGCCTGTCGGTCATAGCCTTGTGGCGAACTCGCCAGTGTGCGCATCAGTAAACGTGCGCAATGTGCGTTGAGGGTGTTTTCACCAGCCTGCATGCCTTGATGATAATGCACATTCGGTCTGTCCCAAAACTGCGCCTTATCTTGTAAAATAACATCACCTACTACTTGCGGCGGCTTATCTTTCGACGAATGCCCATTGGATGACCTATCATTCGACTGTCGACCCCCTTTGTGTTTAGAGTGCAAGGACATAATAGAAGAGGGGTGAAACTCAGGTGCGGCCTCAAAACGCTGAATACCACCAGCAAAGGCAAGCTCTATTTGCATTGGTTGATAATACCAATGCACCGGCATGGCCAAAGCATCTGCAACAAAGCTGGTTTTCAGTGCCCAAGTAATGCGAACTAACTGAGAAGATTTATGATTCATGAAAATACCTCTATCACCTAGTAAAAAAGGAATCGCTCCCACGCTAGATTAAGCAACAATGGATAGCCAATAGTGTGTTTTTTACAATGTGTAATATTTATTAAAAATTTAAGATGTAATACTAAATACTTAATTTATACAAAACTGGACGTTTTTTAAGGCAACACATTGCATCTATCTCGCAGCCACAGTCTTAAACCCGACAAGCGCAAAAGCTTTTCACCGCAGAGTAAATTGAGTTAACGGAGTAAAAGACAATACAGACTTTGGATAAAATGGCAGATGTAAGGCGGCGAGACTTAGTTGATCGGCCCACTGAGATCTAGGATTTAAATATTTTGAGATCAGATCGTTAGGCTGTTCTCAGTGTAACTAGCCTCTGTGGTGATATAGCTATTGATTTGGCTTGCGAGCTACAGCACCTCCTACAAAAGACGAAAGCTTTATTCTTGTCATATCCTGCTTGTTTATAGTTTACCCAGTTATCTGTACTGATATACTGAGCTTAATCCCACTTGTTACTTTACTGTGTGCCAATGTCTGTAATCACTCCCAACTTGCCCCGTAGCCCTAGCTTTTTCCAGTCTCTTCTGTGTTTTAGCGTGATTGTCATCACGATTGCAGGTGGGCTGTTCGGTTTAGGCATCAGCCTGCATACATTAATGTTTCTGTGTCTTTTGTGGGTAGGGCTTAACGCTTTTAGGCTTGGCTATAGCTATATGCACATACGTGAGTTAATGACTAGCGCCCTCACTAGAGCGATGCCTGCAATTTATATATTCATATTGATCGGCATGGTGATTTCAAGTTTTATGCACAGTGGTACCATAGCCACGCTTATTTACTATGGCCTTAGCTGGTTGAGTCCGAGTTTATTTTTAGCAGTAGGATTGCTGCTGTGTGCAGTGATGTCGGTTGCGACGGGGACATCTTGGGGCACGGTAGGCACCTTAGGTGTGGTTTTTATTGGCATCGGGTCAGCCATGAATATTCCTCTGCCCCTAGTTGCAGGTATGATCGTTTGCGGCGCCACCTTCGGTGATAAAATGTCGCCGATTTCAGATACCACAAACCTCGCAGCGATGAGTGCAGGCACCGATCTCTATCGACACATTTATTCTATGCTGTTCACTACAACACCTACCTTTATCCTCACTTTCTTAATATTTTTAGCGATCGGCTGGAACTATGGCGAGCAAAATCTAGATCTGACAGAAGTCACATCGATTCAAACGGCCCTTGTTAACAGTTATAGCCTTACGCCGCTGGTTACTTTATTGCCGCTGATTTTACTCGCTGTGCTGAGTATTCGAAAAGTACCCGCAGAAGTGACGATGTCATGCAGCATTATGCTCGCCGTGCTAATCGCGATTTTTTATCAGACAGAAAGTCCCATCTCTGTGCTAAATGCGCTGTGGGAAAATACGCCCGCAGCAACTGGTATACCCAACTTAGATGCCCTACTGGGTCGCGGTGGTATTAGCAGCATGAGCTGGACCTTACTGCTGGCTTTAATGGCTATTGCCCTTGGCGGAATTTTGCATGGCGCGGGATTTCTGACCTCATTATTAGCCGGTATAATCAAAAGAGTGCAGCGCACCGCCACCCTAATTGCTACGACTATTATTTCCGGCTTCTTAGGCAACATTGCTATGGGCGAGGCCTACATTTCGATTATTCTAAGTTGCCAACTGTTTAAGCCCAAATATGAGCAACAAAATTTAGAGGCCGCCATTCTTTCCCGCTCAGTAGAGGAAGGTGCCACTATGACCACTGGCCTTATTCCATGGACAACTGCCGGTGCCTTTTATACCGCCACGCTAGGAGTAGACGTACTTGACTACGCCCCCTATGCTTTTTTCAACTACCTCAATGCCATCATTGCAGTAGCGATGGCCGCTTTTGGCCTTGGTCTTCTCAAACCGAAAACCAAACCTGCATCAGCATAAAAAATAGATTACGGCCAAAACTATAAGCTTGTCTGGGCTCTTTACTGAAGGCGTAATTGAGAAAGAGGGTTTAATGAATATAAATATTGAACTGTGTATAAAACGGAAATCGAAGTTTGTGGTAACTTGCTTGTTTAGTGGTTTTCTGGGGCTGAAATGCAGGATCCGTTATATCTTATGTGGCTGCGTTAAAAATTGTCACTTGTACACACCTCATGCCACACAAAAATACACTTAGAAAGTTTGCTTGCGCAAACTTATGAGTGACAAGTCGTTACCAATATTCAAGAGGTTTTGTCCTGGCCCGCCAGTTATGTTTTTTTACTGAAAACTCAAGCTTTGTTAATGTCTTAAAAAAGTGGGGCTTAATCATGGTTTAAACTAACGCAGACTTTTGCCTGCCATTTAACGGATGATGAGCTTGCACTGCTACTATTTTAGACATCAATGGCTATTTGACTGAATACCCATAGGTGCTTGAATAATCTTTTGTTAACCTAAGACCGATTAATAGGACGTCTAACTTTAACATTGAAAATTTAGCTAATGCTTGAGCGCTGTGGTATTTACAAATCGTCACAGACGATGTGGATTATATTATTTATCTTAAGCCCGTCACTAGCCGTTTTGAAATATTCATATTAAATAATGACACTCATTTATGTTAAGGGTGAGTTGTCTTCTCCCTTCTACTCGGCACCACAATATTTAAGTTATGTTCACATGCGAAATCAAAAATGACATTTATTAACAAACGAAGATTAAAATACTACGGTTTGATCACCTTAATTGGCGCCATAATTCTCTTTTTGTCTCTGTCTTTCATCCGATTTTATGAAGCAAATTTAACTCGATATAGTGACCAAATTCAGCAATTTCAACAATCAGAATTGGTCGCTCTCAACATACAATATTCATTTAAAAGGCAGGTCCAAGAATGGAAAAATATCCTTATTCGAGGTTCAGACCCTGAACAATACAAAAAGTATCAATCACAATTTATTGATGAATTCGAAAAAACACAGAATAACGCGCAGAAACTGATTGATATTTTTGCTGAAGAAAATAACATCACTAACATTGCCACTGCATTTCAAATAAAACACCGCGCAATCCTCGCCGAATACCAAGAGGCGCTGACCGTATATAAGACAACTAACTTTGACATTTTAGCTGCTGATAATATTGTTAGAGGCATTGATCGAGAGCCCGATGAACTGCTTAGTCAAATTGCTATCTACGTGAAAAATGACATAGACCAAAAAATGTCCTCACTTAAACATGAGCTTGTCATTTTTGAAGCGCTACTAACATTTGCTTTCATTTCGCTGCAGTTACTCGTGTGTTTTGGTTTAATGCGACTCACTAAACAACTCCTTAAAGTCACCCTCCATGACAAAACCACTGGACTTGGTAATCGAGCACTTTTTGTAAACTCGATTGATGATCATTTGCACAGTAATAAAAAAGTCCTTATTGGCATGTTGGACATCGATGAATTTAAAGTTATTAACGAAACATGTGGAAACTTAGGGGGAGATTTGTATCTTAAGCAAGTTGGAAAACTTATTATTGCAAACCTCCCTAAGGGCAGTGAAGTATGCCGAATTAGTGCTGATGTTATTGGCTTTATTTTACCTTCAACCGATAATAATTATGGTCTGTTAAACGCCCTGACCAAACATGTTGCTGATTTCGAATTCCACTGGCAAGATTTGACCACGAAACTAACATGTAGCATAGCTGGGTATGACCTCAACAAAGGCTTGGAAGATACCAATGAAGGCGTATTAAACGCGCTTTATGTCAGTCTGCAAGAAGCAAAATCCACGGGTAGGAATAAGGTTGTATTTTATGATTCAAATGATGATTTTATTGTTGAAAGACAAAAACAAATGCGAATGGTTTCTCATGTATCTGAGGCTTTAGAAAACAAAAAGATAGCGCTTTTTAGGCAAGCAATAAAACCCGTCGACCTTGAAAGTAATCTTAATTATTACGAAGTCCTTATGAGAGTAAAGCATGAGGGAGTTTTCAATAGCCCATTACCTTATTTGCAAGCAGCGGAACGTTTCCATTTAATTACTAAGGTTGACCGCTACATTGTCACCCAAACTGTTAATTATCTGCATGCCACTCCTGGCGACACCGCCAAATATTCAGTTAATTTGTCCGGTCAATCATTATCTGACCCTACCCTACCTGACTTTTTTGATGACTTATTTACTCGAACAGGTTTCAATCCAAATCGATTAGGTTTTGAAATAACCGAAACGGACATTATCAAAAATTTTACAATTGCCTTAGTTAACGTGCAATATTTGCGTAGCAAGGGTTGCAAAATATCGTTAGATGATTTTGGAACCGGAATGTCATCCTATGCTTACTTGTCTGAGCTAAAAATCGATACGCTTAAAATTGACGGTACTTTCATCAAAGGAATAGATAAAGATAAACAAAAACAGGCAATTGTAGATTCGATGATAATGTTATCGAAACAATTAGGACTTTCAACGGTCGCTGAGTTTGTAGAAACCGATATGGAGCATGCAAGGTTAAAACGCTCTGGTATAGACTATTGCCAAGGCTATCTATTACACAAACCGGAACTATTTTTTGAACCGTGACAAGCTAACAAAAAAAACACGACACCGTGCGTCGGTTGCATAGAATAGGGACGCCGCTTATTCTTTTCATATTACAGCCTGCGCCATTATTCCCTCAGCATATTGCCCTTGAACATGTCTTGCGCGCAGTACGTTACTCAAGTTTGCTTAGAGTGAAGGCCCTTAGGACTTATGCTTAATTATCTCATTATTCTGGTGGCTATCGTCACTGGTGCAATATTGCTCTACCCCAAAGTAGCGAACGCCTTGCTTTGGCGCGCAGCAATAACCCCTCTAGCCTCAATCATTGGCAGTGGTTTTTTGGTGCTGGGTCCAATCCTAGTTTCTTCATTCGGACAATATGCGCCGCTGGTTATGGCTGCATTGTGTATTTTTGCCTACCTTTTTGGTGCGGCGATCCGCTTCAATATTAGACGGCATGCCTCATTGAGTGGCAAAAGAAGTATTACCGAGGAAAAGCTTGAAATACTCTCATCTTGGGCGCTGGCCTTCGCCTATATTATTTCGGTCGCCTATTACTTAAATCTACTTGGGTCGTTTGCTGTTAGTTTGACACCGATAAACGATGCGTTCCATGCACAGTTAGTCACAAGTGCTGTCTTTGTCTTGGTTCTGATCGTTGGATGGACCAAGGGATTTCAAGCGCTAGAGCGCATGGAACAAATCACCGTTGGCTTAAAGCTCTCTATCATTGCGGGACTATTGTTTGCTCTCGGCTGGTTTTTTATCGACAAGCTTGCAGCCCGTGAGCTAGTCAGTGGGTCTGCAACAGTATCGGGTTGGCAAGCGATTGCATTGGTCGCGGGCTTGCTGGTTACGGTTCAAGGATTTGAAACATCTCGCTATCTTGGCGACGAATACCCGCCCCGCACCAGAATTAGGTCAATGCAATTAGCGCAATGGGTCTCAAGCGCTATCTATATGATATATATTGCTTTTCTAAGTTACTTATTTATTCCTAACAATTTGGAGCTGAGTGAAACAGCGATTATCGATCTTATGGCTGTTGTCGCCCCTATTTTACCGCTGCTGTTAATTATCGCAGCCATTAGCGCCCAATTTAGTGCCGCAGTGGCAGATACCGGCGGTTCTGGTGGCTTAATCGCCGAACTCACCAAGGGAAAAATTTCGCCAAGAGCTGGCTATGGCGTCTTAGTTGGCATCGGCTTGCTCCTGACTTGGGCGATGAGCGTGTTTGAGATCATAAGTTACGCATCACGTGCCTTTGCCTTTTATTATGCATTACAGGCCTTCATAGCAGCGAAAGGCTGTTGGTCAGAAACGGGCTGGTCATTCAAAGGAATAGGATTCGCTATGCTTGGCATCTTGGGTTTAGCAATTGTGATATTTGGAACATCTGTCGAGTAGATAGTTACTGTGCATGCGCTTACAATCACACCCATGGCAAATATCTGGTTTAATGAATAGATACCTGAGTCATTCATCTATTTTCTGCGTTTTGACAATTAATAAAAATAGGTTCTGACTAAAAGTTTATCTTAAAAAATAAATCGCCAAACCCCCACAATAAAGTCCCAGTAATCAGGAGTGAAACTTCTAAAATTCCCAGTTGCAATCTAACTGCGTGTAATATTGTCTCGGTTTTATCTTCAAAATCATCTTCAATTGATTGAATTTCTTTTTCCATATAGTCGGTTGAAACATTTAATTTTCTTAATTTTCTTTTAACCCGAGCGAGCGCAACCCGGTGCTGAAAATTAAGACGACCAATTAATAAACGCTCTTGAATTATGCCACCTAAACCAGACCAAACCCCAAGTACAACAATTAAACAACCAGTGCGAGTTAGCCACTCTAAGCCAGCGAATTGAATGATTGATAAATACACGCCCAAAACAATTAATAGTATGGCGACTAAGCCATGTATTAATCGATGACGTTTAGGAATAGTCGAACCTGTTGGCAATACTGCAGTGGCTTTTTCCCTTGACTCAGTTGACATAAACACCTGCTTTTTATTCAAATTTGGCATGCTAATCTGCACGAGAATTGGCGAAATATAAAGACTAATATAATTAAGCTTTATATTAGTCTTGAGCAGTTAACAAACTGTTCTTTATCGTTAATATTGGCACTTATTTACTCAAGGGAGATACCTAGGGTAGAGGAAGCATAAACACTATGCCGAATCCAAGCAATGAATAACAGTCTAAACTGGGGCGGCACTCAAAAAGCAAAATGTCACTTGAAATAGCATATATGTCAGCTTAATCATCTTTCAATTACATGCTTAGCTAGCATTAATTAGCTCGGTATGCCCGACCAGAACCACAATGTAAACCATGCTTAGAGCGGTGCTAATCCTGTGATACTATTTTGTCATAGTATGATTCTTTTTTGCCAGTTTAGACCGGTGTAGGCAACGAGCAAACTGAGCATGACCTATACCCCCAAATATCGATAGGCACTTTGCTGAGGAAACATTGATATAATCCTCCACAGCATCTAAGGCTAAATTAATAAAGAGAAAAAAGACCATGGCTAACGACGGAAACTACAAGAAAAATAAAATCGGTGATCACCCACTTAAACCTGAAACGATGATGATGTCTTATGGTTATAACCCGCAATTATCCGAAGGCTCTGTCAAACCGCCTGTCTTTTTGACCTCCACGTTTGCCTACCAGACACCGGAAGAAGGTGAAGAATTTTTTCACATCATGGCTGGCCGTAAACCGGCGCCACAAGGCAGTGTTGGCGGCCTCATATACAGCCGATTTAATCATCCTAATGTCGAAATTATCGAAGACCGCCTGTCACTTTTCGAAGGCTCAGAATGCTCTGTGGTTTGCTCGAGCGGCATGGGGGCAATCAGCGCGATACTGCTGGCTTACTTGCGACCTGGAGATGTGATTGTGCAAAGTACGCCTTTATATGGCGGCACTGAAACACTGATGCGCAAATTTTTGCCTGAATTTAACATCGAAACCGCTGAGTTCCATGATGGTCTAGACGAAGCCGGCATGCTTAGCTCCTTGCGTGATGCTAGCAAAAAAGGTCCCGTCGCCATGGTCTTCGTCGAGTCTCCCGCCAATCCAACTAACTCTTTGGTCGACTTCGAAGCGCTAAACCGCGCACTGGACATTATTGAAACTGAAACAGGTCACCGCCCAATCAGTGTCTGCGACAACACGTTAATGGGCCCCGTTTTTCAACAAGTCGTGCCACAAGGTATCGATATGGCCATGTACTCGCTAACTAAATATGTTGGCGGCCATAGTGATCTTGTCGCTGGCGCAGTATGCGGCAGCCGTGAAATGTTGCGGGCAGTTCGCGCTACTCGCGGGGCGATTGGTCTTAACCTAGACCCACATACGAGTTGGATGATCTCCCGCTCACTCGAAACCTTAAAAATTCGTATGGAACGCTCCGCAGACAGCGGCCGTAAAGTAGCGCAATGGCTAGCAGGCAATACCTATATCTCTGCAAAAATCCTGCATCCTGATTTCATCACAAATCAGGCCTACCAAACCGTCTATAAACGTCAATGCTCAGGGCCCAGCTCGACCTTCTCTTTTGTCCTAGACGTGCCAAAATCAGACGCTTTTTGCTTGATTAATAATTTGTCTATCTTCAAATCAGCAGTCAGCCTAGGCGGCAGTGAGAGCCTCGTTTGTCATCCCGGCAGCACAACCCACTCGGGCGTGTCTGCTGACTTACGTGACAAATTTGGTGTAACCGACGGTCTTATCCGCCTTTCAATTGGTTTAGAACACCCTGACGATTTGATCGCCGATCTTGATAACGCTTTTCGTCTAACCTTTGGCGATACAAAAACAAGCTAACGCTGAGGCTACTTACCAATACCTAATATTTACTACGACACCCATTTTAAATATGGCTAAATGACGCTTAATATTTGACTGAATTACGATGGGTGTCTCAATAATTTACCAATGGGTGTTTGCATTACTTGCTTTGTAGATGGTGCTTATCCGATAGTCTGCATTGGATCGCTTACCGAGACACCCATTTTTAATATGGCTAAATAACGCTTAATATTTGACTGAATTACGATGGGTGTCTCAATAATTTACCAATGGGTGTTTGCATTACTTGCTTTGTAGATGGTGCTTATCCGATAGTCTGCATTGCCTGCAAATCTCATAAAATCAACGTCTGTTGAATATATAAGGTATATTGTTTATGCTTTTTTCACTCTTTATGCTGTTTTTTTGCGCTATGCTACTCACATTAACGATGGTAAATACCACAGCACATTAAGCAGTTCATAATAGTATTAATCCCTATTGTTTTACCCCAAACTTATAAGAGAGCGCTCCATGCCGGGACCTAATAGACAAGTAAAACAGCGTCTGAGCGATCTTGAGTCGCACTTAAAGCACGAGAATCAACTGCTGGTTGAAGTAGTGAAGAGCTTTCGCGTCCTTGATCGAGTTGCCTACCGCTTAGGTTTGTTAAAAACCGCTCAGTCCTTCGCTTTTCATGTGCCTTGGTGGCCGATGATATCTATTCTTGGCACTTTTTCTGCTGGTAAGTCGAGTTTTATCAACCGCTATATTGGTATCAAATTACAAGAAAGTGGCACTCAGGCGGTAGACGATAAGTTTACTGTAATGTGTTACTCAAAAGACAAAGAGTCGCGCAGTTTGCCGGGCATAGCTCTAGACGCGGATCCTCGTTTTCCTTTTTATAAAATGCGTGAAGAGTTAAACAAGGTATCTCAAAGTGAAGGCGCACGCATTGACAGCTACCTGCAGCTAAAGACCTGCCCTAGCGAACAGCTAAAAGGTCAAATCCTGATAGATTCGCCTGGTTTTGATGCAGATGCGCAACGCACCGCTACCTTGCGTATTACTGATCACATTATGAATATGTCTGACTTAGTGTTGGTCTTGTTTGACGCCCGTCGGCCTGAGCCTGGCGCGATGCGCGACACTTTGCAGCACTTGGTTGGCGAAACAGTAAGCCGCAGTGATGCTAATAAATTTTTATATATTCTCAATCAAATTGATACCACTGCCAAGGAAGATAATCTAGAAGAAGTAGTCGGTGCTTGGCAACGTGCCATTGCTGAAAAGGGACTCACTGCGGGTAAGTTCTATACTATATTCAATCCTGAGCAAGCACGTCCTATTGAAGATGAGAAGGTGCGCGAGCGTTTAGAAGCCAAAAGTAACACCGATATGGCAGATATTTATGCACGTATAGCACAGGTTAAAGTCGAGCGTTTTTACCGTATCATTGCTGATTTAGAACGCACTGCTCATCAGATAGAAGATGAATTGGTGCCGCGCTTAATAGAGCTAAAAAAGAAGTGGCGTAAAGGCATTGCTTGGCGAAGTGCTTTGTTTTTATTGCCTCTTATCGGCGCGACAGCCGCCGCAAGCATCTATGGTCATTTGTATAATACGCCATGGTGGACTTGGGCTATTAGTTCATGGCAAACAGGGCTAATTGTAGGCCTACCCATTGTTGCCATATTGCTGTGGGTTTATGCGCAAATCAAAAAGCGTACTTCGGTAAAAATTAGTAAAACGATTCCTGTTAACGCGAGTGACCTAGGTGCAGAGCGACGGGAAGGCATGATTAATGCATTTAAACACAATACTGGTTTTTGGAACAGTGTATTTCGCACTAGCCCTGTTGGTTGGGGTTGGCGCTCTAAAAGGGCACTGCGCCAAGTGCTTGGCAATGCAGACCGCTATGTGCAAGAACTAAATAACACTTACACCGATCCCTCTGGCCAGCAAGAAAGCGCTGGAGCAGCGACAAATAAAACCATGACAGAAGACATAGCTGAAACCGTCAAACCTGCCGAGCAAACAAAAACAATTTAAGATGATGCAGGAAATTGACAGTTCTTAGCGTATTTTTTAACTAAGGGCTGTCAATTGGCTTAGGGGTCTAATTACCCAACTTAATAAGGCTTTGGCTGTAATCTGCTAGAAACAAACACAGCGTTTTCAGTGCAGAAAATACCAAGAAACGGTTAAGTTACAGTAATCTATCACTATCCCGTCATGGGTTCTTTGTAAAAACAGGTGACTAAAAGTACAAAAATGGCAGTGTTTATTTTCGCCGTTGTAAACCTAATATTCCGGTAATATGATTTCATTAGTCAGTCCTATTTCCACCATTATTTATTCAATTAAATTCAGAGTTATTCGTTTATTCACCTATTCATATTTATTTTTCAAGCTATTTATCGTGTATCACTCTGATTTTAATCTGCCTGTTTTAGCGTCCATGTAAACAATGCTTATCCTCTTTTTGAGTAACGTTAAACCTTGTAGAAAATGCGCTTCGAAACTGGAAATGAGGTATTAAGCTATAATAAAGTTAACCTGCAAGCATAGGTCTGGCTATTGGTAAATATACCTAATTGGACATGATTTGCCGGTCAAAGATCAAAACTGTATCGTTTAACCACCACCCAAAAACATGATATTTAACGGTAAGACTGTATCTAGCCGAATGGATTAATGCACTCTGTAGTGCGTATATAAGCTAGCCGAGCCTAAGCTTTATCTGCGTTTAATTTATGCAGTTTGTGATAATAACTGAGGGTCTTTAAAGCCAATAAGAATACATCTGCACTACGCTCACCATTAACATTTTTAACGACAGTGACGGCGCGAGCATGATCACCACAAAGTATTAGCATGGTGGTTCCACCCATACTGCCACCGGCATGCGTCACTGCATGAGGCATCGCCTTCATCATGGCTTGCACCTCATCATTTTGATAGTCGGAGCGGCCAATATAACTGTTAAAACCAATATCCCAAGCAATACCATGATTCACTTCTTCACCATTGTTTAACTTAGCTTTAGTGAACATTAACTTGACTGTTTCGGGGTTTAAATAGCCTTCGTTTAATTGTCCTACCGCAAAACGCGACACATCAGATGGCGTAGCGATAAAACCACCACCAGCCCATTTATAACTGTGGTCCGTTTGTGGAGAGTTAAGTAATTGGCCTTGGTAATAACTGTAAGGACGGGCTCGGTTAGCGATGATTTGATATTGCTCGTCAAAATAGGTGTGATGCATTGCCAGTGGTTCAAATACCTCCTGCTGCATGATTTGTTTAAAACTGCGTTTTGCCTCGGCCCCTTCCATCGCGGCACTGACTAAGGTCCAACCAAAGGTAGTGTATTGATGCTGCGTGCCAGGAGTAAACAACAGGGCTTCGTCTTTAAACAAGGCCAATGCACTTTTTAAATCGGCAAAGGGTTGATTGAGTAAAAACTCATTGGCGCCTGGTTTGTAATGACGAATACCTGAGGTGTGAGCGGCTAATTGGCGTAAGGTGATGTCAGCATGAAAGGTGGGCCAATCTGGGGTGTATTGGGTGACGGGAGTATCTAGCTCAATGAGTTTTTTTTGATACATGCGCATCATCGCTGCGGCCGTCATCACTTTTGCCACACTACCAACACGCAGAGTGTGCACCGGGCTCATGGCTACTTGGTTTTCTAAATCAGCGTAACCAAAACCTTCAGCCCACAAGATGCCTGTTTTATCCGCAACGGCAACACTGATGCCAGGGACCGTTTCACTGGTAACTGCTGCAACAAACAATACCCTTGCAGACTGCGCGGGGCCAAGATCTTTGGCTAAACAGCTAGCACTTAACAATGAAAACAGAGCCAAAACCGACAGCTTATTTTTCAGGTTCAACATAAAAATTCAACAATAACTAACAGAACGTAGGTCATGCTAACGCTAACGGTTCATCCGATGAAGGGCTTTTTAATAAAATCTATTTTGAGTCGCTGGAGTCAAGCAACTCTATCTGCTGGGCAAACCACTGAAAACTCTGCTGCCAAATGGCTGAGGCATTTTTTGTAAAATAGCCCATATGGTCTATTTTTCTTAAGCCATAATCGGTCGGTTTTAGGTCTTGTTTCATGACAGTTGCATTACTGTAGCCTTTAAAAAAAGCATCCCGCGACCGTGGCTGGGCCCATAAATCATCAAGGGCATTGGCAGCTACTATTGAAAAGCGGCAACGAGCAAATTCCTGATGAACGCGACTCATCTTGGGATCATCAAAAAAGTAATGAGGAAAGCCACACCAATGTTTCCAATCGCGGTAAACACCAAATGGCAAGTCTTCGCCCATTCCCAAAATACTCCAAGCAAGATAACCTTTGATTTTAACTAATATTGGCGCAAATATATTCCACATACTCCATACTTTAAGCCTCTCAATGGGAGGCATCCAACCATGCCACCCCGCCCCGACCCCAAATAAATACGCTCCTTGTAATTTGTCTATATTGGGCAGTAAACCCAGAGCATGCCCGCCAAAAGAATGGCCAACAATAAAAAGTGGTGCCTGCTTTGTTCTTTGTTGTATTTGCTCATCTGCATAGCTAAGTACCGCAGCCAAATCTTGATAAGCCCAATCCAAATAATCCATTTTAAAGCCCGCTAAAGATGCAGGTGCCGACTCTGCAATGCCACGATAGTCGAGGGTAATTACATCAAAACCTTGTTGATTTGCCGCCTCAGCATAGTGTTTATAAAAACGTTGAGGTACGCCCGTCGCCCCCGCCAAAAGTAAAACCGCGCGTGGATCTTGCGCATTCACCGCATTGCTATAATGCCTTGCCGCGATCGTGAATTGATCTTCAGTCGTCAACTTTATGGAGGTATAGGGCAGCTTAGCCATGTGGTAACTCGCTTTTTGCTTTGTGTCGGTAAATAAGTATAAAGTATGGAGTTAACTACACAGTCAAGTAAAAGTTAGCCTTGACTCAGACCAATAGAAGAAAAAATGAAAGCACATGAAATAGCCAGCAAAAGCGGCGTTGCCAAAGATACCCTGCGTTATTATGAAAAAATCGGGGTTATTTCAGCGCCATTGCGCGCAGTAAATGGCTATCGGTACTACAGCGACCAGCACATCAAAGAATTAAAATTTATTAAGTTTGCTCAATCCGTAGGATTTCCCTTAGGTAAAATTAAACTCGCTATACCTCATCTGGCTAATCCCGATCCCCATTGTCCTATATTACAGGCCACCATTCGTGAGCAGGTCGAACGAATAGAGCAAAAAATGGCTGAATTGGACAATGCCAAACAAGTTTTACTAAAGTGGCTAGTAACATGATTCTCAAGAGAAACTGCATGGAACGGGGGTTTAAGCAAATATACACAATAAACCAGAGCAAAAAGCGATCAGCAAAATCAGCGGGCGGATAAATTGAATATTCAAATAACGGCGCAAAACGTGTGACAGCAACCATCCTAGTGCGATTGCCGGCACACTGCTTACAAATAGCCACAAATCTTGTTGACTGACGAGCCCTGCAATCCCTAAGGCAATAATACTCAAAGCATTTATAAAGACAAAAAATAAACTTAAATTGGCTTTGATCATGTTTTCATCTGCGGCTTGATATAGCAAGCCCATAGGTGCGCCGCCAGCAGAAGTTAAGGTCCCCATAAAACCCGATAGGGTGCCTGCGATGGTACTGCTTACTCTCGATACTTGAGGGGTAAAACCAGCCACAGACAATATCACCGCCAATACAATGGCCAGACCAAATAAAACTTGGTATTGGGCTAAGTTAACTAAGGAGATGACAACAGTCGCCAACACCACACCAACACTTCCACCCACCAAAGAAAAAGAGGCTTGGCGTTTATTAATAGACTTTCGATAGGTGAAAAGTAGCACTAAGGTAATTACTAAACCATTTAGTATCATAGGTGTAGGCACCATTTGCGGTGCAAATAAAATGAGAATAGGCGCACTAAACAAGCCTAAACCAAAGCCAATTAAGCCTTGTAAACACGCCCCAGTTATCAGAATAAGATAAATAAAGGCCCAGTCATGTAAAGCAAATATCATGAAGTTAGCTGTCGCGCACTGGCTTAATTAACATATTGTATTATGAATAACATGGACTTAGGTATTTTACAATAATTACCAACTATCTCTCGTGCATTACATAGACAAGGATTAAACCCAGCCTCCATCCACAATAATAGATTGTGCGGTTATCATTTTACTGTCGTCAGACGCTAAAAATAACGCGGCACTGGCAATATGACTGGCTTCGAGTGTCGCTTTGATACATTGATTGCTGCGGATCTCTTCAACATCACTCGCTTGTATGCGATGGGATATTTGCTTTTCTGTCATCACCCAGCCGGGGATCAAGGTATTTACCCGAATATTATCCCGTCCATGGTGCTTAGCTAAAGTACGAGTCAAGCCTTCTAATGCCGCTTTAGCCGTAGTGTACACCGGCATAAAGTCTTGTTTAATACGCCAACTAATAGAGCCCAAATTAATAATACTACCACCACCTAAGCGTTTCATATGGGCCACTACAGCCTGCGCTGTAAAAAAGTTAGGCCGCAAATTGACTGCCATTTGGTCGTCCCAATATTCTACAGATAAGGTTTCTGTATCATGTCTAGCATCATTGGCGGCATTGTTAATTAGTACCGCAATATCACCAAACTTTTCACGAGCTTGATTAATTGTATTGAGCAGTAATGAAATATGCCGTATATCACAAATATAATAGTGCAGCCCTTGCCCAGAATGGGAACTTAATTCAGCACATAATTTTTCACTTGCCGCTTGATCAATATCGACAAAAGAAACCTTAGCCCCTTGTAAATAAAATGCGCGAACTAACTCAGCGCCGATACCACTGGCACCGCCCGTAATAAAAACATGGCGATGTTGAAGACTTGGATATTGACTTACCTGATGATACTCAGCCGACATGGACAGCCCTTGAAGATTTTTTAATTATTGTTTTAATCACTAAACGTAAGTCTGTAATAGCTAGGGTTTGAGCGCTGTTTTTATTTTTGTTCTTGTTTAGCAATTTCTGCATCAATAAAAATAATGGCCTCATCAATGAGGTAGGCCGTCATACTTTTTGCACGTTCAGGTTGGCGCTTACGAATAGCACGATACACCTTATCGTGTTCTTCGATGATAGCCTTAATACTGCCTTTGGCTGGTGTGGTGTGCTGTATACTGACATTTAAAGCGGTACTAACAAAATCTCTCAACTGCAAAATAAAGCGGTTATTACTGGCGGCCAATATGCTGGTATGAAATGCGATATCAGCTTCATGCAACGACAAACTCGCATCATTACCTGCCGCGATCATCGCATTTAAGGCTTTTTCAACTTCGTCAATTTGTTTTTCTGTGGCAAATTGTGCAGCCAACGCAGCAGCTTGTGGCTCTATTGCCATTCTCATTTGCAAAAATTCGCGTAGTACAAATAAAGAAGGACTACTTTCTAACATCCACTTGAGAACGCTGGTATCGTATAAATTCCACTTGGTAGCAGGCTCTACGACGATGCCTTTTCTTGGCCGAGACGTAATTAAGCCCTTGGCTCCAAGCATTTTGACGGCTTCTCTAATTGATGTGCGACTTACGCCATAATCTTCACACATTTTGGCTTCACTCGGAAAGCCTGACTCGTTGTTATATACACCTGAAATAATTGCCCGACCCAATTCTTGGGTAACGCGGTCTGACAAATTTAGGTTTTCAATTAAAGCCATCTTTTTATTCACTTAAAAATCTGTAGTGCATTTATCATATCATAATTTTAAATTCTGCTAGGTCAACGAATTTGATGAAAGCGGGAATTATACGTTTAGTATTTTCTACTTTGTTTTTTTTAATTAACATCCATGCAACACTTCTCATTTGTAATACAATATGTCAATATCGCCAAACTGTATAACCGAAGAACTGATTAAAACTAATTCAGTATTAGTGAGAATAAAACATGATTGAATTAAGTACCCTCGACTGGCTAGTGTTAGCGGGCTTTTTCGTTTTGTTAATTGGAGTGGTATGGGTATCCATGCGCCAAAAAGGCGAAGATACCGAAGACTATTTTTTGGCGGGTCGTAACGCCAGTTGGTTAGTCATAGGTGCATCTATTTTTGCCTCTAATATTGGCTCAGAACATTTAGTAGGTTTATCGGGCGCAGGCGCGCAGTCGGGCATGGCCTTGGCCCACTGGGAGTTACAAAGCTGGATTATCTTACTACTGGGTTGGGTTTTTGTGCCGTTTTATTGGAGCAGTAAAGTTTACACCATGCCGGAATTTTTAGAGCGTCGTTATAACTCGGCCTCTCGTACTTTCTTATCGATCATTTCCTTAGTCAGTTATGTACTAACTAAAGTAGCGGTGACGGTTTACGCTGGTGCCATTGCCCTGCAAACCATCTTAGGGATTGATAGCATCTATGGCATAGACTTCTTCTGGATTTGCGCCTTTGGATTGGTCGTTATCACCGGTATTTATACTGTGTTAGGAGGTATGAAAGCCATTATGTGGACCTCAGTATTACAAACCCCAGTACTGATTATTGGTTCTGTGGTTATACTAGTGGTTGGCTTGGATAAAGTCGGTGGTTGGGCAGAAGTAGAGCGCATTAATGGCGCCAATATGCACTTAATCCGCTCGGCATCAGATGAAAACTTTCCCTGGCCTGGTATTATTTTTGGTTCCTTCATTATCGGTTTTTGGTACTGGTGTACCGACCAATATATCGTGCAGCGGGTACTGTCAGCCAAAGGCATTAAAGAAGCCCGTCGCGGTACCATGTTAGCTGGTTATTTAAAACTCCTTCCGGTCTTCATCTTTTTAGTGCCTGGAATGATTGCTTTTGCCTTAAAAGAAAAAGGCCTCATTCATTACGATGGACCAGATGAGGCCTTCCCGACCCTGGTTGCTGAATTATTACCTTCAGGTGTAAAAGGCATCGTTATAGGCGGTATATTTGCCGCCCTGATGAGCTCACTCGCCTCGCTGTTTAACTCTTCAGCCACCTTATTCACTATTGATTTTTATAAAAAATTCAAACCTGAATCGTCTGAAAAACATCTGTTAAATGTTGGTCGCTGGGCGACAGTTGTGGTGGTCATATTAGGTATGTTGTGGATCCCCGTAATGAGTTTGATTGCTGACGTACTGTATGAATATTTACAAAGTGTCCAGTCGTTAATCGCCCCAGGTATCGCAGCAGTGTTTTTGCTGGGTATCATCACTAAAAAAATCACGCCCGCAGCAGGATTTATCGGCTTGGTGGCAGGTTTTGTACTGGGTATGTTTAGATTGGTTTTACTGCCATTTAAAGAGTCACTGCAAGGCACGATCCTTGCCCCAGTAACGGACATGAACTGGTTGTACTTCTGTATCCTGTTATTTGTTATTGTTTGTGCGGTGATGGTTATAACCAGTATCTTTACCAAACAAGCTACTGATGAACAAATCGATGGCTTAACCTTTGGCAGTTTAGGTAAAGCCCGTTTGCGAGAAGTAATCGCAACTATGGATATCTGGGACTATGTGCATACCGCTGGTATATTGGGTATTACTGTCTTTATCTACTACCGTTTCTGGTAAAAAAGCTAATCAAAAAGCGCCTGTTGGGCAACTCAACAGGCGCTTTTTTATGGTTTGCAATCAGCATTAATCACTTAACTCATTAAAAAATAACGGGAAACCCTTTTCATCCCAATAGATGGGACGGGCTCGCGCGTGACGATTTGGATCAGTTAATGGGCTGCCCTTTAACTCCAAGTAATCGCGGCTGTGGTAAATGAGCAAATCAGTCATGCCATCTTCAGCCACAGTAAAGCTATTGTGACCCGGACCATAACGGCCAAGCGAGGTGTCAGTGGAAAATACAGCTTGAGCGGATTTATGCCAGTTGGCTTTATTCATTAAATCGCTATTAACATTGGCCCATAATATGCCCATTGCATAACGCTCATCAGTGGCTGAAGCAGAATAAGTGACAAACACTTTGCCGTGGCGGATCAACACGGCCGCGCCCTCATTAACTTTATACCCCTGGATTTCCCAGTCTAGTGTCGGTTCAGTCAAGGTGATGACTGGGCCAACAATACTAGCCGGACCGTCCATCTCTGCCATCAACAAAGCTGAATTGTAAGTACGAGGCTGATTCATTTGAGCCCAAATTAAATAACGTTTGCCCTTATGTTCAAAGGTAGTGGCATCCAATGAAAAACTATCTACCGGCGTTTTAATCTGGCCCAACTCTTGCCATTCGCCCATTTTGGGATCAGCATTGTTATTGGCCAATACATACATACGAATACGCCATGGCTCCTCCACATCACCAGCGGCAAAATAGATATACCAGCTATCGTTGAAATAATGTAATTCTGGTGCCCAAATATGCGCCCCCATTTGACCGGATGCATGTTTTTGCCAAATCACTTTCGCTTCGGCCAGTTTCAAATCATTGATACGACAAGCACTGCGAATTTCTATTTGGTCAAACAAGGGAGAAGTGCCGATAAATTGATAACAACCGGTCTTTGAGTCTCGGAAAATCCAGGGGTCAGCGCGCTGCAAGACAATGGGATTATCAATATTCAATTGACTATTTATCTTGGCCAAGGTCGTTATGTTTGTTTGCTCTTCAGCTTGAGGTTTAGACTGAGCGCCAACGGCAGCTAATAAACATAGACTTAACAGAGTTCGCTTAGTTTTTCTCAACGGCATAGGGCACCTACTCTTTGTTTGACTGACTTAAAGTTTAGCTAACTTCATTGTTAATATTGTAATACAATTAAGCTAGACTTAAAAAATAAAGAGAGCACTTTTATGACATTAGGGCAAAAAACTTGCAAATTGTTGAGCATCACCGCGATTGGCTTCTATGCTTTAGTTAATATCGCCTGCGCCAAGCAGGTTGAGGTTCACGATCCAGTTATGGCTAAAGAGGGTGACACCTATTATGTCTTCAGCACTGGCCCGGGCATCACTTTTTACCAGTCTACCGACTTAGTCAATTGGCAACTGAGCGGGCGTGTTTTCAAAGATGAACCGAGTTGGGCACAGAGAGTCGCACCTGGTTTTGGTGGGCATTTGTGGGCACCGGATATTATTCACAAAGACGGGCTATTTTATTTGTATTACTCAGTGTCGGCTTTTGGCAAAAATGCCTCTGGTATTGGCGTAACGGTCAATAAGACCCTCGATCCTAGTTCTAAAGACTATCGATGGATAGACCAGGGCATTGTGGTTCAGTCTGTGCCAGAGCGTGACGACTGGAATGCAATTGATCCCGCCATCATCAAAGATGAAAACGAGCACTACTGGATGAGCTTTGGTTCGTTTTGGGCAGGATTAAAACTGGTTAAACTCGATAGCACCTTGACGCGCATCGCTCAGCCAGAGGAATGGCACAGTATTGCAGCACGCCCAAGGAATGCAAATTCCGCTCTTGAAGGCGAAAGAAACGGCGCCATTGAAGCGCCGTATATTTTCTCTAAAAATGACTATTACTATTTGTTTGTATCTTTCGACAAGTGTTGTCGTGGTGCTGATAGCGATTACAACGTTAAGGTGGGTAGAGCGCGCTCGGTTACTGGTCCCTATCTGGACAAGGATGGTAAAGATATGATGCAAGGTGGCGGCAGTCTCGTGATAAAAGGCAACAAAGACTGGCCCGGTTTAGGTCATAACGCAGTCTATAGTTTTGATAATAAAGACTATCTGGTATTACATGCTTATGAAGCGGCTGATAAGGGTATTCAGAAATTACGTATTTTACCTATGAGATGGAAAGATGCATGGCCAGTTGTTGAGCCTAATCATCTCAATACCCACACTACTATACTAGCCAATTAGCCCAGTGTGATTTTAAACTGTTAACTAAATCACCACTAAGCACCTAGTGGCTCAGTGGTGGTTTAGTTGTTTAAACAGTCACTATTCTGTTTTTAACAAACGCACACCATACAAACCTCCGGCTATAGAGTCTGTTTGCGCCACAAATTTAACGGTATATTTGCCCTGCACTGCTGATTGACGCATTTTGTCAGTAAGTAAATAATCCACATCGTAAAAAGCCTGTGTCGACTCTCCGCTTAGATTAACCTCAGCTAACTTAATGTCATTAATTAAAATCGAAAAATGCCGCCCCTGGTCGCCCGCAAAATAAGTAATACGTAGTATCTTGGCCTGACGTTGTGGATCAGATAATTGATAACTAAACCAAGCAGTGGCATCGCGCCAGTGACGCAATCCGTTAACCCCTGCGCGGCTGCCTTCACCCGCAAAATTATGCTCAGTTTCAGGTTGTTGTTCACCGGGGTTAATTTGATCCAAGGTTTGCGCGGCGAGTGATTCGACTACTCGATTACGTTCGCTTTCTTCGGCGACAAACTCATCGTATTGCTCGGCTTGCATCTGCGGCCAATACACTTGATAGCGACTTTCATGAATTCGGAAAAATGGCACCAAAGTGGGCGTTTCACCCAGCGGTAATATAGTGGATCCTCCTACTAAACCAGCGCCCATGGTAAAGGCTAAATAAGGGCCGGGTTTACGTACTAAACCCTTTAGAAAAAGGTCAGTATCACCCACGATAACGGGCAAGGCTTCAGGTGCACAAGTTGGCCCACTAGCAATATGCCCCATGCGGTCATCATTGGCAAAAAATGGCAGATTTTCTTGACCAAAAGGCTGCATTTTTTCAGCAAGCACAATGGGGCCATACAATACGGAATAGTGCTGGCTGCCATCCGGTAGTCCTTCAAGTTCAGGCCTAATATTAAAGTTTAACGTTAAGGTATCCCCTACTTTCCATTGACGAGTAATACTCACATAACCCTGATGTTTTTGTTCGGTGCGAAGCTCCTTGCCATTAAGCATGAGCAAGCCTCCCATGTCTTTTAACCATTTTGGCTGACGAATATTAATGGTGTGTGTTAACGCCCTATTTGGGGCTATGGAATCAATGGTGATGTTCACTTGGTTTTGATCGGGAAACAATGTTTGCATGCTTAGGCCAAGACCTTGTTGTTGCCAATCTAAACGTGAGGGAATAAACAAATTGACAAAAAGTTCATTTTTTTCATGAGCATATATTAACTCGCCATATTTACTGTGATTTTCGATACCAGAGCCCACACAACACCACATTGACGAATCCACTTGTGAATAAGTACGATAATGTCCTGAACGCATTGGGGTAAAATACACCAAGCCTCCGGTATCAGGATTTTGTGAAGATAATATGTGGTTAAAAGTGGCGCGCTCGTAATAATCTAAATAGCCCGTATTGTTGGAATCCTGATATAACATTTTGCTCAGTTTGAGCATATTGTAAGTATTACAGGTTTCGGGGCCTTCCACCGAATCGAGCATTGAACTGAAATCATCAGCAGCATGAAAATGCTCACGTACACTATTTCCACCAATGGATACTGTGCGTTTTTCGGTCACATCGTGCCAAAAAAAGTCTGCCGCTTTGTACCAGCTTTTGTCACCATCTAATTCAGCGATGCGCAAAAAGCCAATCACCTTGGGAATTTGCGTATTGGCATGCAAACCATTAAGTTTATCTTCGCCTTTTAATAAAGGTTGCAAAATTAACTGGTGAGAAAACTGTTTAGCCAATTTGAGGTATTTAGGCTCGCCAGTCATATCAAATACATCGGCAAATACTTCATTCATGCCGCCATGCTCTGAAATAAGCAGTTGTTGAATTTGCTCGTCACTGAGTGTGGCAACCAAATCTATTACCCAATCTGTCAACTCAAGCAGCATAGTATGTGCTAACTGACTTTGGCCAATTTGATAGGCGTCGCGTAAACCGGACAAGGTTTTATGCAGATTATATAAAGGCACCCAACGTTCATTAAGCGAGAACAAATCAACTTTAATATTGCCCTGCTTGATTTGTTGCCACACTACTTTTCCATCAGGCACACCACCTAAATAACCGTCGCTATTTTTAAGCTGAGCTTGGCGTAAAACAGTTAACATATGAACTAAACGCTTTTGCAAACGTTCATCGCCAGTGGCTGCAATAGCTAAGCTTAAGGCACTCAGATAATGCCCGCCGATATGCCCATCTAAACCGCTACTTTCCCAATTACCGTAGGATGGCGTATTCGAGGTAATGCCCGCTTCGCGTAAATAGGGCATAAGCAATTTATCCGGCTCTAGGGCCAATAAATAATCAATATTGGTTTGTTGCGCATGATAAAAAGGACTGTCGGTCAACCTTACCGACTGTAAAGGAAACAGCTCCACTGCTTGACTACTGAAGCTACCGGTCAATAAAAAACCAATAGAGATTAAGGTCAACTTAAGTTTCCGCAGTATCATAGTAAAATCCTGATTTTGAAAAATTAAAGACCTTGGCTGTTTCACAAGCAAGGCCTTGAATATGGTGTTTTAGTTATGCTGTGGTCAACGTTAAGCCACATGATCTGACTATTCGTCTATGCCATCTAGGCCAGGCTGACCAAATACGGGCATGCCGTTTTTATCCCAATTTAGTCGTTTAATAAAGGTATGACGGTCGGGGTTCCACAGTGGGTCGCCTTCAATTTCAGTATATTGGCGACAGTGATAAACCAGCACATCGTTGCCCTCTTCATCTACGGTAAAACTGTTATGTCCCGGGCCAAACATGCTTAATGCTTCATTAGTCTTAAACACCGGTTCTTGCACCTTGATCCATGAGCGGGCATCCATCAAATCGGTATCAAGGTCAGCGTACAACAAACCCATAGCGTAGTTTTCATCGGTGGCGCTGGCGGAATACGTGAGAAATATTTTGCCATTCCGCTTGAGTACATTGGGGCCTTCATTAACCCAAAAACCAACAATCTCCCAGTCCAGCTCAGGAATACTCAAACGGGTGATCTCACCCTTAATTTTGCTTGGGGTTTCCATCTTGGCTAGCAGTAAGTTGGAGTTACCGCGAATACCCGGCTCTTTTTGTGCCCATAAGTAATACAGCTCATCATTATGGTAAAAGGTCGTCGCGTCTAAGCAAAAGGTATCAAGTGGCGTTTCAATTTGACCGCAAAACGACCATTCCCCGTCAATCGGATTAGCATCACTGCAAGTAATGGCATACATGCGATGTTGAAATAGTTCGTATTTTATTTCGCGACTCGGTGCGGCGGCAAAATACACATACCACGCGCCGTCGTTAAAATGAATTTCCGGTGCCCAAATTAACTCAGAATAAGGGCCAGTTTCAGGTTTCATCCACACCATTTTAGGAGTAACTGTCGCCAGACCTGCTAAGGTCGTCGCGCGGCGTAGTTCAATACCGTCATACTTTGGCACTGAAGCAGTAAAATAGTAATAACCGTCTGTGTGTTTATACACAAAAGGATCCGCCCGTTGTGGGATCAAGGGTTTAGGTAAGGTACTCATAATCACTCCTGAATTTCTTTATCGGGTAAACACTGCTCTTTAACCATCGTGGTGTAATAGTCATCTGAAATCTTGTATTTGAATAATACTAAGCCTAATAAGGCATGAAAGACGCCGGGAATAATGGTCAACATTAAGGCCAATCCGGTTAAGGTGAACTCACTTTGCACGGTATTGGGTTCATAATTGAAAAAAGCCAATAGTAAACCAACGGCTAAGCCCGCTAGGCCGCCACCGGCTTTTTGACAAAATGAAATACCACCAAACGAGAGACCAGATGCACGCACACCGTCTTTTACTTCACCATAATCAACGGCTTCAGCAATAGCTGACCAAAACACCGGAGCATGTAAATCCACGACAAAACATAACAGAATATACAATACAAAGGCCAAAACGATGTCGCCCGGCAGCACAGCAAAGTACATAGCTACTGAGATAAACAACACGGCAATTTGCGACCAACGGAACAACTTAATTTTACAGTAACGTTTCGTGATCCAGGTACTGGCTACCATAGCCACAATGGAGGCGGCGATACCAGCGCTGGTAAAGGTACCAGCCAAATTTTCGGCACCAAGATAGTATTTGGCATAATACATGGCCACACTGCCACGAATGGCATAACCTAGGGTACCCAGTACACAAGCGGCACACAGTAATAACCACTGGTCATTTTTCAACAATACCTTAAGTTGTATCCAAACACTTTGCTCTACTACTTTGTGCTCAATACGCTCTTTGGTAGTGAAAAAACAAAACAGCAGCAAAGCGATACCACAAATTGAGACCAACACCATGGCGAGTTGATAACCTTTAGCGAGATCCTCCCCACCCCACATGACAGCCAATAATGGCACCGAAAACACAATGATCACGTTAGCGATTTTAGCAAAAAACATGCGATAACCGTTGGCCGATAAACGTTCTTTAGGATCAGCTGTCAGTACACCAATGTAAGAAATATAGGGTATTGCCACGCCGGTAAACATCAAGGTAGCCAATAAATAGGTGCCATAGGCCCAAGCTAATTTCATGTTGTAGTCAAAATCTGGGGTGGTAAACAACAACATTACCGACAGGCCGTAAGGAATAGACAAAAACAAAAACCAATGGCGGAACTGACCCCAGCGGGTTTTAACTTTGTCGGTAATAATGCCCATTAAAGGGTCGGTAAAAGCATCAACAAAACGTGCCACCAAAAATAATATGCCCATATCGACGGGGTCGAGACCGTATATATCGGTATAAAAAAATGACATAAAGAAAAACAAGGCTGCAACCATGACATTCACTGCCATATCACCTGCACCAAAGCCGACTTTTTCTACCACCGATAATTTATTAGACGTCATATTTATTTCCGAATTGACGACAGCTGTAAGTTTTTACGCCACCTGTCTGTTAAGCCCAAAGCACCAAGCTTAAGACCTTAAATCTGTTAGTCATAAACAACTATATTGAACAATAAAACTTTATTGATGAGTTTAACAAAACACCTTCCAATTAAGTAATATTATCATACATATAATCCAATATTTTTGTCATCTTAGTGGGAAGGTATTAATAAAAAAGCCCTGCATAAGCAGGGCAATAGTCCACTATGTAACACCTATTCTCGAACTAGCAGCCATGTGACAAAAGTAAACATTGGCTAAATTTACAAATGTCTTTATTAAAACGAGTATCTTGCACCTAAGGCAAAGGTACGACTGTAGATAGAGTTCCCGAAATTATGGGTATCCGGGTATTGATAATAACTTTGATACACCTCATCGGTTAAGTTTGTTGCATCCAGAGTCACCACTAAGTCCTCGTTAACATCATAGCTAAACTGGAAATCCACGCTACTTTCAGGCTTTCTGTAAATGCCTAAAGGCGCAGCAAACAATGCGGCTTCGTAATTGTTCAGGAAGTCATCACGCCATGTATACGTTAAACGCATATCAAAATTTTCTTTTTCGTATATTAAAATGGCGGAATAAGAGCTATCAGACACACCAAACATTGAACGTTCGTCAATACCGATAACCTCGCCTGCGTCATTTAACTGAGGAACTTTTTGTGAAGAATCCAAGTAGGTATAACTAGCCTGAATACCCAAACCATCCAAAGCACCTGGCAGATTCTCAGGGAAGTAAACTAAACCCACTTCTAAGCCACTCAAGGTCGCGTCAGAAGCATTATCAGGTTGACTCACTATATACAAACCCGCTTCAACGTCTGCAGAACCAGCATAGTTCTGTACATTACGGAAACTACTGACCAAGCCTTTGATATCTCGGTTGAATATTGTGCCGTAAAGTGAACTGGTAGGTCCGAAGTACCATTCTAAAGTCAAATCTATGTTGGTTGACTCTGTGGCATCCAAATTAGGATTGCCACCAAAGCCTTGCCCATAACCAATATTAGTGACGTCTTCCTGATAGGTAATATTTGGATTTAAATCAGTAAAATTAGGACGACGTAAGGTTTCACCGTAGGCAAAACGTGCAACAAGTTCATCGCTCAGGTTATAACGCACCATCAAACTGGGTAGCAACTTAGAGGTGCTAACTGAATCATCAGTAAATACACCCGTTGCTTCATTGATAAAAGATAAATCAGTGCTGACGTTGACATAGCGTAAACCAAACTGACCGTCTAGTTTTTTACCACCAATTTGAGTCTCAAAATCAGCCTGAGCATAAACAGCAGTGGTGGCTTCACCGATGTCGAAGTTTTTCTCGTTAGATTCTTTCTCCCAGCCATACAAAGTGCGGAACTCATCAGCATTGGCATAAATGTAATGTCCGTTAGCCACGACCCATTCACTGGGAATATCAGCACGACCATCAAAAAAATTAGTGGTGTTATAAGCTAAACCAGGATCCAAGCTGCTTAAACTCTGACCTAAATATCCGTCAATTGCCCGGTTACCTTCTTCTGCACTGCGGTCATCATATCGTAAGCCGAATTTAACTGTGTAGATCCAGCCTAAGTCAGCGGTATAATTGCCATCAACGGTAAAGGTAAGGGCATCACCTTTGCGATAAGAACCATTGTCATAAAGCTGTGCCACATTCCATAGGGAGGTATCGGTCAAGTCAGCTTCATTAACCTCTGTTGCTGCGTTATCCAAAAATTCTAAAGCGGGTAAACCGTTGTCATGATTGAAATCAACATTAACACCCGGTGCACCTCGATCGGTTCGCATAGCAAAAAATGTTTCGTCATATTCGCTGGTTTGGTAAACCACTTCTGACTCTAATTGCAAATCGTTAGTTAGATCCCATTTTCCACCTAAGGCATAAACATAACTGTCTGTTTTACCAACGCTTAGGTCGCCGCTGTTAAAACCATATGCATCGTTGATGGTTCGAGACTTAACCATATTGGTACCTTCATACAACTCAATGTTTTGACCTGGGTTATCACCCAACGATCCCCACCAATCAACAAAGGTAAACATTAATGAATTAAATGACTCATTTCTAAAGCCGTTATAAAAGGCTTCGAAAATGTATTCAGAGCTGTCATTGGGCGCAAATTGCAATGATAGATTGACCGCTGGTCGCTCGCGCTTACCGGTAAAGTCACTGCCAAAAATAGCATCTCGACTAAGCACATATGGATAATCCTCACCAGCAATACTTAAGGTAGACCCAGCAGCAAAAGGTAGACCAGCTTCAGTACCTCGATTCCAAATTGTTTCGCCGTTTAATTCAGAAGGAAAGGCTTGATATGGCACAAAACCATTTGGCACTACATCGGTGAAAAACGGTACGACAGCTCCCGGAGTGATGCTCTGATCTTTATAGTTAGTGCGAGCAAACGATGCACTTAACAGTGCACCAAACTCTTTGCCGCCGTCAAGCTCCCAACGATTGCTTAATAGTGCACTAACATTAGGATCAACCTTATCGGCTAGCTCCTGATATATTCCGCGTGCAGCAATCACCACCTTGCTGCCTTCAAAATCAAAAGGACGCTGAGTATGAATGTCAATTTGACCTGCAATGCCACTTTCAATTAACTCAGCCGAGCGAGTTTTATAGACATCAACACCACTTAACAAACTGGCTGGAATATCGGCTAAGGCAACAGAACGACCAGAGGCGGTAAAGATAGTACGGCCATTTACAGTGGTGGTGACATCGGTTAAACCACGTATTGAAACACTTGATACTTCGCCAGCGCCGCGATCTGTCACCTGCACTCCCGATACACGTTGTAATGCTTCTACCACATTGTTATCGGGAAATTTACCGATATCTTCAGCAACAATAGCATCAACTAAATTCATACTCTGGCGTTTGATATTCAACGCTTTATTCAAGCTACCACGAATACCGCTCACTTCGATGACTTCAACATTGTCATTAGAAGCTTGGTTTTCTTGCGCAAATAATCCTTGGCTAGCGATCGCTAATAATACAGCGCTCGTTACCTGAGTAAGTTTAAACATGGGTGTACTCCGATTGTGTTTATGTGTCTTTCTTTTGCCCCAATTGGACAAAGTTTCAGAAGAGTTTGAACTAAGTGTTAAATTTAAATAGTTGTTCATTTACTTCAATATTTGTAAATATCTTGTTATCTTTTAATTATATTATTGTATGACATATTAACTGTCAACAAGCATTTTAACAAAGTGCCTGAAATGAGGGTAAAGCCTGTTTTGCGCTAAACAAAAATGTTCACCCCACCATTGCCTGATGCCAAGGATGAAGGGTCATTCACCATTTTGACAAACCCAATAAAACAGAAAGGAAAATATATAAAAAACAATAGATTAAATAATAAACTGCAATACATATTGATGATTTTTTATATAAAATCTTATAATTTTTATCCGATTATTTTAAATAGAAAAAACATTATTAGTCTTTTAAAACGAATATAAATCAAATCGTAAGAACAAAATACACCGCTTAATTTGTAATACAATACTAACGAAAATCTTATGTTTTATACATAAAAAAGCCCCGCCGAAGCGAGGCCAACAGGGAACGGCTAATGGTTAGAGTGAGTAACGCATGCCTAGGGCAAAAGTCCGACTATAAATGCCGCTAGAGAAATTATAAGTATCAGGATACTGATAATAGGCTTGGAACTTTTCATCAGTGAGGTTAGTGGCATCGAATGTCACCACCAAATTTTCACTTACATTATACGACAACTGAAAATCTAAACTGGTTTCAGGTGCACGGTATCGTGCTAATGGGTTAGCAAAGATAGCGGCTTCGTTATCGTAACGAAACGCATCACGCCAAACATAGGATAAACGGCTACTGAAATCGTATTTTTCGTAAGCCAATACCACACTATAGGATGAATCTGATACGCCAAACATTTCAACCGTATCATAAGCAATAGGATCAGGATTGGTGGGATCATCTGTATCGTAAACCGGTAAATCTTGTGATGAATCAAGGGCGGTATAACTGGCTTGAATACCAAAACCATCTAAGATGCCAGGCAGACTTTCAGGAAAATAAACGACACCTAATTCAAAACCCTTTAATTTGCCATTAGCTGAATTATCAGGACGATTCAGAATATGAAGTAACTCACCAATTTCGTTACCATCTTCATCAACATCATCTGGATAGTCATAATAAATCTCGGTACGCGAGCCAACCACTAAGCCTTCAATCTTGCGATCAAACAGCGTGGCATAAATGGCATTCGCTTCACCAAAGTAGTATTCGAATGACAAGTCCAAGTTTTTCGAAATCACTGGTTTTAATGCTGGGTTACCTGAGTTGGCAGTACCTGTGCCAACCGAGGTCACGCCTTTAGAGTAGGTAGTATAAGGATTTAGTGAACCGAAATCTGGACGGCGCATGGTTTCGGTATATGACAACCTGACCAAAAAATCGCTATCGAAAGTATAGCGCGCGATAAATGACGGTAATACATCACTGCTGCTGTTTTCACCGTTGTCTTGTTCAGCTATTTGATTAACTACATCCACCCGATCGAAGATATATGGGGTTGTGGCATCAGTGTACCGTACACCCACAGTCCCATCTAATATTCCACCTGGAACGTCATATTCAAAGCTTGCTTGAACATAGAGGTCCAAAGTCTTTTCTTCGGCTTCGAAAGTTCGACGAGAAATAAGAGATGGCCCACCCGTTAAATAATTATCAATAGGCTGCCCATTTTCATCGGTAAAACCATACAACTCGCGGAAATAATCTTTATTATTGACCATGTAGTCGACGTTTCCAATTAACCAAGAGCTGGGAAATTCGGCACGACCATCAAAGAAGTTTTTAGTAGCATCAAGGAATTCTGTTGGCATGCTCGTCATAGGAATATCATATTGATTCACTACTACATTGGCACCACGACTACGGTTATTGGTATTGCGTTTTTCGTACAACAGACCAAAATCAATTTGTGTTATGCCAGCAAATTCGACAAACCAATTAGCATCTAGATATAAGGCATCAGAACTGCCTTCATCACGACTACCATTGTCCCACGCGGGGCCCATTGAATAGAGTCGTGGGTCGAGTAAGTCTGATTCATCGATATCATCCGTACTGGGGTCATCATGAAAAACCAATCCAGCGTCGCCTTCACCTGTATTAAAATCCACTGTCATGGCGTAATAATCGTGTAATAAACGCAGCGCAAAGAAATCTGAAGTGAAGACACTTTTTTGCGTGACAAACTCTGCTTCTAAATGAAAATAATCACTTAGATCCCATTTACCACCCAAAGCATACATATAAGTGTCGGTTTGACGCACGTCAGAATCAGTACTATTAAAGTCAGATTCCCACACGCCATAACGAGGATCGCCATCATACACGGTGCGTGATTTAACAATATTTGTGCCTTCATACAATTCGATATCATCATCAAAATTTATATTGTAAGCCGAGTCTGGGAAGCTAAAAAACAAACTATTTCGCACCGTTTCACGATAACCATTGTAAAAAGCTTCGAACAAATATTCTGACTTGTCGTTGGGCGCAAACTGCAAGGATAAATTTACCGCTGGACGCTCACGCTGACCGGATAAATCACTGGCAAATACCGCATCACGGGACAAGATATACTCGTTTTCAACACCATTAGTGTTCAAGGTTGAGCCCAAGGTATTGGGTAAACCTTGCTCTAATCCTGGATCCCAATAAGCGGAGTTAATACGCTCATAGGCGGGGAATTCGCCGCTATTACCAAAACGGTCTAAACCTTGCCCTGCGGGAGAATCAGTAAAGTACGGGAAGACAGCGCCAGCGGTAATACCTTGGTCCCGCCAGTTAGTTTTTGCATAAGCAATGTTAATTAATGCACCAAACTTACCGGCGTCTAATTCCCACACGTTACTGGCCATCATGCTGATATTCGGATCAAAGGTTTTTTCCTGATCGGAATAAATACCCCGGGCAGCGACCACAAACTTTTCACCTTCAAAATTAAAAGGTCGTTGAGTCATCACGTCTACCTGACCTGCAATACCGCTAGGGATCTTGTCGGCGGAACGGGCTTTATATACATCCACTCGAGAAATTAATGAGGCCGGTGTATCGGCCATAGTATAAAAACGTCCAGTGCCAATATACATCTGACGACCATTTATGGTGGTGGTGATATCACTCAAACCACGTATTGACAGACTGCCCACTTCACCACGATCACGGTTAGTTACCTGCACACCAGGTACTCGTTGTAAAGCTTCAATCACATTGTTATCGGGAAACTTACCGATGTCTTCTGCCACAATGGAATCAACTGGTTCAATTTTTTCACGCTTTATATCAATGGCTTTGGCTAAGCTGCCACGAATACCAGTAACTTCAATTATTTCTAAGCTATCTTGTTCTACGTTATCTACTTGGGCTTGTTGCGCATACGCGCTATGACTGAGTGCAAATAAAGAACTCGCAACTGCCAAGCTTAATAAGGAGGGCTTAAACATGATTTTACTCCCAAATTTTTGCTGCAATTAACTTGCTTATTGATGAGCAAATTAATAACGAATATTGTTCAGTAACTGAGGGTTTGCACCCTCAGCGCTTTATTTTTATTGAGCAGTGCCTTGTGCAAATAACTCGCGCACATCGTCTATGGACAATGGATCGTCATAGATAACCAGCTCATCCATCAGGCCGTTATAGTTGCTATCCCAGGGGAACAAGTTTGTTGCCAAAGAGAAGCCGGAAGCACTTCCCACTGGTGTAAACACGTCAGGGAATCCCTCAAGGCTTGTCACCAACTCACCATTCAAATAAGCGTAAAACGAGCCCTCATTGACCACGATGACGATATGCGACCATGTATCATTAGGGATGAGTGAGCCCAAATTGCCATCAAACCATTGCGCCCCTGACCACAACATGGTTTCACCACTTGGTCCAAAAGGCACCACGCTAATCCAACTATTGCTTGATGCGTAGCCGAAAAAAGCGGTAGTAAACTGAGTTTTCGTCGTTGGCTTTAACCACAATGAAAATGAGTAACTAAAATCAGTAATTAAGCCATCAGGAAGTTTCGCACCAGGTCCCGCATCACCCATAAATTTCACGGCAGATCCCACTACTCCATCGGTATAAGCCAAGACTTTATCCGTGGGGGTAATTAAGGGTATTTCAGCTGTTTTGTCAGCAGCTTGACCAGCACCAAAACCACCGACAGAGTCTTCTAGGTTCTCTTCAAAACTGAAACGAGCAATAGCGGCAGGCGGTGTTTTTGAAATAACGGTAGCGATAAACTCTTTAACCGCAGATTCACCTGCTAATGTAATAGTTGCCGTTAAGGTGACAACCACATCGGCCTGCCCTCGAACTGGGCGAGTCACCTTGCCAGTGGTGGAGTTAATCACGGCTTCGTCACTAGATGTCCAGCTTAACGCTGAAGCAAAAGGACCAGAATAAGCCAAGTCAAGGTCACCGATCACCGAGTCTAGGTTACCCAAATCCAGTGCAGCTTCAGCAATAGTGAGTAATTGATCGGCCGCCAGGGCGTCTACATCCAAGGCTTTAATTTCTGCCGCCGTCAATGCTTCATCATAGATAATTAGCTCGTCATATTGGGCCACGGTAGGTGCATCCCAGTAATTCAAGCCCAAAGTAATGATTGTACCTTCTGGCGATGAAGTGAAAATGTCGCGCAGATTGTTGCCTGCCCCCACCTCTTCACCATCGTAATAAATTTGAAAGCCACCGTTTTTCACCGCAAAAGCCACATGATGCCATTCATTTACGGGATAGCTTACGCCAGTGATACCATCCAACCAGGATACATTACCGGCATCATCCACCCAATTCGACCACAGCATTAATTGCGCATTCCAGCTGACCGGCAAGAAGCTCGCCCATCTTGAAGGATTTGCCGATTGTGCGGCAAAAAATGCCGGACGGAAGAATTGGCCGGCCATTTGTTGATTCAACCAAAATGACACGGTGTACTGATAACTATCAATAAGATCATTGGGTAAAAGTACCCCATAGCTGCCATCTAAGTTAATCCCTTTACCCGTCACGCCGTCGACATATATAGCCGCGGGACTAGCAGTCATTACTACATCCACAGCCGTTACGGCATCTGCGTGATGGGCTAAACTATCACTTAAACTTTCTTCAAATGAATATTGAGCGCTACGGTTGTAAACAGAACGTTCTGCAACTACCACATCTTTAGTCACTGTCAGTGTTTGACCCAGAATATCCACTGTGGCGGTTAGAGTGACAATTTGATCACCTTCGCCAACGTTTGGACGGGTGACCTTACCTGCACTGCTAACATAGCGGGGTTTGCTGGACGACCAGGTTAATTTAGCATCACGGGCACCTGTTAGCGGCAACCAAATATCTTGTTTCAATACTAATAATTGAGTTGAATCATTTTGATTGGCTAAGGCAACATTTATGGCATTAGAAATATCGCCAACCACCTCGGCGGCGGTTTTTGCCGGCAACTGAGCGGCAAAGGCACTTTGACCATCGGCACTCATAGCACTAATGGCCACTTCCAAACGTTGATCTTCAACGTTCCATTGCCAACTAGCCACACCTTCATAAGTGGTGTCGTCATTAATGGTTAAGCGGATACGACCAGGTTGATCCGCGTACAACTTATACACCCCACTTAATTCACCTTGTATATATCGCCCTTGGTTGGTCAAAGTAACATACATGGAAGTATGCTCATCGCCATTACTGTCTTTCCCTTGCAACACCAAACGGTAATCACCCGCGACATCAGCCGGGTCGATAATATTATCTCCATCGATTGGCGCATAACGATCCGGCGAGACCACTAACCAGCCATCGTTATTAATCCACATTTCATGCACACGCACCGCATGGGCCTCGGGATTGTCGTAGCGCCCCTCTTCTTGAGCAAAACGGGTATGAGTAAACAATAAATATTTACCCAATTCAGCATCGTACAAGGCGGAGTTATGACCAGGTGAGTTATAGCCATACTGGGCAGCGGTTTCACCAAAAGCCGAAACCCACAGGTGACTACCCAGCAATTTGTTACCCATTTCGTTAGCAACAGTAGCATTAACCATATCGTTACCAGCGGCATCCAAATATGGCCCGTTGGGCGTGCGCGAGCGGGCTAGACGAATGTTGTATCCGTCATCTGCGGCAAAACCAGCATCAGACCAAAACAAGTAGTAGTAGTCACTTTCGGCACTGTAAATAACGAAACTGCCTTCAATAGCATTGAAATTACCACCAACCAAATGTGTGCCATAACCTTGTCCAGCTTCTGGCATGCCGGTGGTTTCATCCATTTTTAAAACAAAAATTCCACCCGAATACGAGCCATACACCATCCAAAGCTTGCCATCTTTGTCATAAAAAGCAGCAGGATCGATAACATTTGGGTCAACAGCTGGGTTATATGATTCAAGCCCTTCTACTGGATAGGTCGCTAATTCGCCATCACGGTAGCCCGAACGCAAGAAAACACCTTGATCGGTATAAGGGCCTTCAATTGAATCAGCAACCGCTAAACCTAAATATGAGCGATTCCAACAACCACCATCGGCTTCAGATTGAGCACAATGATTGTAGTAAAACCAGAACTTACCATTTGGAGCCTGGATAACATCAGCAGCCCAGTTGCCTTTGTAGCCATCAGTCCAGGCGATACCTTCAGCAATCTCTGTAGTGTAAGTATTAAACAGCCCAGATTCATCTAGTGCGTCATTAGCAGAAAGAGAAGAAATGTAACTCCAGCTCATCAGATTATCTGACTTAGCTGCAGCCAAGTGCGAACCAAAGACATAATAAGTCCCGTCCACTTTTATAATCGAAGGATCATGTACGCCAATATCATTATATTGCGAACTATCGGTAATCCCCGGGCTAGGATCAACAACAAGCTGATTTCCCGGATTGGTATAAGCGGGTGGTGGATTACTATCCCCGCCCGATCCACCACAGCCGGAAACGGCTACAATCCCACTCAGAATGAGTGCCATCTTTAGTTTCATTTTTAGGTGCCTCGCTTTGTGTCTGAATGCTAAATTTTTATGACTATCCATAACCACCACTTGTGTAAAGTGATTGAAGAGCTTGCAATGAACTCACTTGTAATACAATATTACTATAGTATCTATATTGCATTTTTACATAAAATTAACGAATATTGCAATTAATATTATTATTTTTAACATTTTAGTTGTATTTGAATAATTGAGGCCCTGCTAATGAAGTGAGTTAGGCTTAAATTATGCCTAAGTCGCAACTAAGTTTAGGAATCAAGCAGGTCAAAAAATTTCTTTACTAAAGAACACAAGTAGTTGATATGTATAAATTTATTCTTACTTTTGCACTATTATTGAACAGCATGAGCTTATGCGCTAAAAACCCTATTTTTACAGACGCGTTAACCGCAGACCCCGCGGCCTTAGTTGATGGCGATACAGTTTATTTATATACCGGTCACGACGAAGCCAAAGACAACAATGTGTTTTTTGAAATGCATGATTGGCTGGTTTATTCATCAAAAGATATGAAGAACTGGCAGGCTCATGGCCCGATCATGAGAGCGACTGATTTCAATTGGGCTAAAGGCGATGCTTGGGCCGCCCACATGGTTAAACGCAATGGTAAGTATTACTTTTATACCACCGTGCGTCATAAAGACGACAAACCTGGTTTTGCCATAGGTGTCGCGGTATCTGATTCCCCCACAGGCCCGTTTAAAGATGCCATCGGCCATGCCTTAATCACCGATGACATGACCAAACAAACCCCTAACGACTGGGATGATATTGATCCTGCGATTTATATTGAAGAGAATGGTGATGTGTATATGTTCTTTGGCAACTTGATGCCCAAATACGTCAAGCTCAAAGATAATATGATCGAACTGGATGGCGAGATTAACACCCTAAACTTGCCTCATTATACTGAAGCTTCATGGGTACATAAAAAAGGTAAAAACTACTATTTATCTTATGCCTGCGAATTTCCTGAAAAAATCTGTTATGCCATGAGTACCAGCATTCATGGCCCTTGGGAGTTTAAAGGCATTCTAAATGAAATCGCAGGCAACAGCGAAACCAACCATCAATCAATCATCGAATTTAAGGGTCAGTCTTATTTCATCTATCACACTGGTGCTATGCCCCCCCAAAATGGCCAGCCTAGCGGTGGACGTTTCCGCCGCTCGGTCGCCATCGATTATTTGTATTACAATTCAGATAAGAGTTTGCAGCGTGTTATTATGACGACAGAGGGGATCCATTAACATTTGAAGTACAAAAAGGGCAATATTGCTATTGCCCTTTTTGTACTATCGACCGACAGTATTAAAAAGTCTACTTTGCCCTATGTAAGTTTAAAAGCCTATACACTAGAAATCCTCACTTTTATTAGTATAATTAATACTACAAATAACACCAATCAAGCCATTAACCTGTCTATATATTGCTAACAAGCTCGGCTTTATTGGCTAAATTCATATCAATGCTGGAGATCTTTCAATGTTAACTGCTATAAAACAGGCCTTACAGGGTTTATTTATTACTTTTTTATTAGCGGGTGTCATGGCTTGCAGTGGTAATTCATCCCCAAAATCTGCTACCACGCCAGTTGTCACTCCCAACCAACCCGAACCAAGCTCACCAACTCCAGATCCACGTAACAATGAAAATTACTGGTTAGGTGCTGACATTTCTAGCTTGACTGAACTTGTTGAGCAAGGTGCCATTTTTGTCGATACCGATGGCACAGAACTCAGTTTGTTTGCCTTGTTAAAAAACCATGGTTTTAATGCCATCAGACTTAGAACCTTTGTTGAACCCGCAAACCAATATGGTTACGCCTCTACTGATAACTGTGCCGGTAAATTGCAGGCATATAATGACAAAGATCACATTGTGGCCTTTGCCCAACAAGTCAAAGCCCAAGGCATGAAGTTGCTGCTTGATTTTCACTATAGTGATACTTGGGCCGATCCTAATAAACAAGTTATTCCAGCAGCCTGGCGTCAATTCAATACCATCGAAGATTTAGCTGCTCAGGTTGAAGCATACACCTCTGATGTCATGCACGCCCTCAGCGAGGTAAACGCATTGCCAGACATGGTTCAGGTTGGCAATGAAATCACCCACGGCATGTTAGTGCATCTACCTACTGCTAATACTGATTGTTATGGCAACCAATCCGTTAAAGCTCAGAGCGTAAATGGCAGCACTGACAACTGGACAAATTTAGCCCGCTTACTAAAAGCCGGCATTAAGGGCGTAAAACAGGTGGCCGTCGATACCCCCATTATGATGCATATTGAAAATACTGGGGATCTTGCAGGCATTAAAAATTGGCTGCAAAACGCCCAAACGAATGAAGTTGAATTTGATGTATTAGGTTTATCAGCCTATGAGCAATGGCAAGGCCCTTCCAATCGCTGGGACAGCACCTTGAGTGCATTGGCTGAGCAATTTCCAGACCTGTCTTTTTCTATTGTTGAATACAATCCACAGCGCACTTTAGTCAACAATATTATCTACAACTTACCCAACTCTCGTGGTATTGGTACATTTTTCTGGGAGCCCGCGCTCTCAGGTGAATGGGGCAGTGCTATGTTTAAACGTGAAGGCAATTTATATATTGCTAAACCTGAAGACTTTGCTGAGTTTGATCTTATAAGACAAAATATCGGTTTGTAGCGGCGCAAAAGTAAGACGCCCAGCAGCCAATCAATATGAGCAAAAACTTGCTGTAAATATCCCCAATAAATAGCCCAAGACATTTGGGCTATTTATGATTCAAACTAGCACAGTCTAATGGGATTCACGTAAATGAAACACCTGACAGTTATTACTCATCTGCGGTGCCTGTGCGATATTTGTACCATCAGCCAAACCGCAATTGGCCAGATTCATGGTTTGTTTAGTGTAGCGATTAATTAAGCTAAATCCGCCACCAATTTCAGGTTGTAAACGCCATTGTGCGCTTAATGCATCACAGTCTGCCAATACAATATTGGCCCCCGGCACTAAGGCATTTTGTTCGATTGCCGCGCAATAGTGAGGAGCATTATTCGGTTTAAGTTGCACAAAACCGGCATCGGTCGCGGTAAAATTCCACAGCTGACAACTTTGGTTTCTCCACGAACTTTGCTCTATATTGGTGCCTTCTTCATTCGAACATTTCGCCGTTGTCACTGCCTTACCACTTTGTTGGCTCATTAAAGCCACATCACCAACCGGCAATAAACGCCACTGCTGACAAGCAGCTTGGCTGCTCAGTACCACACCAGCCCCCGGGGCACAATTGGCGGGCGCGAGGGTTTGTCCTGTTGCCCGATTAGTCATTTTTGCTAAGCCATCATCGTCCGTTGTTACTTGCCACTGTTGGCAGTGGTTATTATGCCAAGGGGCTAATTGGGCCACGGTACCCTCTGCGCTACTGCAGTCTGCGGCTTCGAGAAACTGCTTACTGTGCTGTTTCGCTAAGCGATAATAACCGTTGTCAGTTGGATCAAGCACCCAGTCCGAATCGTTTGCCGTACATGTTGAAATTGATGCAAGCCCCTTAGCCTCAGCGGCTAAACACACTTGAGTGTTGACATTTACTAGTTGAAATTGTTGTCCTTCAACGGCGGTTTCGAGCGGACCATCCTCACCAGAAGGAGGAGCAACAATCACACCGGGCGTCACAGGCTGGCCAAAATAAGGTTTGCCATCATCATTCCAAGTGAATTTTTGTGCGCGTAAAGAACGTGTGGCACCGCAGCCTTGAGATTCAAGGGCGTTAGCATGGTAGACCAACCAATCTTCTGTGCCGTCGGGTGAAGTAAAAAAGCCATTGTGACCTGGGCCAAATACAGTTTCGGTGCGCTCAAATACCGGCGTGGGCGACTTATGCCAACTAGCGGGATCCAAGGGATCGTCACCGACCAGTTCTAACAAACCGAGTTTGTAATCTGGGGTATCACAAAAGCTACCAGAGTAAGTCATAAAAGTACGACCATTATGTTGCAGGATTTCGGCCCCTTCAGTTACTTTACGTTGGCTGGTTTCCCAATCCAATTCGGGTCGAGTTAATATCACGTGTTTAGCATCGGCTTTTAGGCTCCACGGCGTAGCCATTTCAACAATCAAATTCCGCTGTTCATCACCCTGCCACTGGGAATAAATCAGGTACAACTTATCTTTATATTGCAGGTAATTACCGTCGATATTCCACACATCAGGCATCATTGCACCCTTGTATTCATAGGGACCCATGGGATTATCGCCAGCACTTTCTAATACATTAAGATGTTGATGATCCAAGGTGCCATCTTGGCCAGCGGTATACATCATGTACCAACGATAACCATTGGGCCCGTTTAAACGATGAAACTCGAAAGCCCAAAAATTACAGCAACGCTCAGGATCAGTGGCCGACCAGACATTGATAGGCGTAGCGGTAGCAAGGCCTGCTAAAGTAGGCGATTTACGCATCACCAATTCAGAAGTCCAAGTAGTGGTGGTTAAATAATAATTTCCTTGCCAATACTCCAACCACGGATCGGCCCCATTAGGAAAAAGCGGATTGGTAAAACTGCCTTTTAGTGCGCCGCCGGTATCAACCGTTTGTTTCGTTGTATTCATATTACAGGCACTTAGCCCGCAACAAAGTATCAGTGCCAAGACGGCAAACTGACAGTGATTTTTTATCCGATTTATCATGGGATCCCTATTTATTATTGATTAAAAACTAATACAAAACCCGAGGAAGCAGGCAAAGCAAAAGTGCTTTGCGTGGCACTTACTTTGGTCTGCACAACACTACGTTGCACAGGGCCATCACTGAGCATCATGCCGGTATTTTTGCCGATAAAAGATAAATCTAATGACAAGATTTTAGCCTTAGCTTCACCATTAATGGCCCCGATATACCAAGTGCTTCCGCTGCGCCGCGCGAGTACCACTAATTTACCCGGAAAGCCTTCTATTAAGCGACTTTCATCCCACTGCCTTGGAATGGTTTGCAAATAAGTTTGTACATAATCGGCCACGGTTTGCATTTGTTCTGGTGTGGTGACTAGGTGCTGAATACCTGAGGTAAAAATCACCGGTAGGGCTAATTGAAAACTGTTGGTGGTCTTGCGCTGGATATTCGGAATATCACCCAGCACCATGGGCGTGAAATCCATAGGATCAAATAAGTTGCGGGTAAAGGCTAACATGGCACTGTGGCTGGCTTCGGCATTCGCCACATTTTGATCAAAGGTGATCATTTCAAAGCCTTTAACAGCTTCGGCGGTGATAAAGTTGGGATAAGTACGCTGCATACCACGGGGCAAAGTCGCACCGTGAAAATTTACCATCAACTCAAAATCCGCGGCATCTTGCAGAATATCTTGATAATATTGCATGGCCGATTGCCCATCACCGGGGAAAAAGTCGACTTTGATACCTCGAATACCCAGCTTATGAATACGAGCAAATTCTGTGCGACGGTCGGCGCGGGTTAATAATTGGCTTTTAGGTGTGTAAACTGTGTCGTTCCAGGCACCCGAAGAGTTATACCATAGCAATAAGCCCACATGCTTTTTGGCTGCATAGTCAGCTAATTCTGCTATTTTGTCGTAGCCAATTTTCCAATCCCAATCCGCATCGACCAGCACATAAGGCCAGTGCATTTGGGCAGCATAATCAACAAAGGCTTTTTGCACCGGATACACCGTGGCATCATCTTTTAATAAACCCCAGCTCCACGCAGCAATGCCCGGTTCGACAAAATCAAAGTTACCTTGCACTTGCGGTAAAGCTAAATCAGTGCCCAAAGTTGAGGCAAATACATCAGCTAATGACCCCACAGCGATGAGCCGCCAAGGTGAAGCAAAAGGCAGTTTGGCTTGGGGCAACAACGCGCCATTGGTGGTGGTTTCGCCCTCTTGCGGCATGCGTATTTGATAACGGCCTGCTGGGCTTTTTTGCGCTAAATTAGTACCACTATACTGGCCATCCATACCCGCTTCAGAAATAGCCAACCAGCTATCTTTATAGTGGAATAAAGCGGGATATATCCAACCTGCTTCAGTGGGCGACACAGTACCAACTGGCATCGCCATTTCATAGGATTCTTCATAAGATGGATTGGTGCGCATCCAACCTGATTTAACCACTGACTTAGCTTGTAACCAAGTTTGCGTATCCGCAAAAAAATTAAATTCGGTGGTTTCAGACATCACCACCCGAACATCTTGCGATTCACCGCCCAACTCATACCTAAATGCTAAACCATCATTAGATAAACGCAGTGCCAAGGTAAGCTTATGTGCTGACCCATTGCTAAAATGTAAACGTTGCTCGTTAGCGAGATAATCAACCTCACTGACTTTGCCGGTTTTGAGCTGGTAATGTTCACTAATGGTGAGTGGTGTAGCTAGGCCCTCTAAAATCAGACCATCGACAAAAGCGGTATTATTTAAACTAATACCTAAACGTGATGGTTGCATCAGGGGAATTTTGTTACGCAGTAACTGATAACTCAGTTGGCCTTTATCATTCAAATCAACTATGACCGACAAACCGTTGTTTGGACTGCTAATTTGGCTGATCGGCGCTGCCAGCGTCGAAGAAAGCCAGCAGGCCAACAACGGTAAAAGAGGGAGGGTAATACCTTTCATCTTATACCGCCTTTCAGCTTATTATTATTGGCTTGAAAACCGATAAACAATACGGGTTTTATAGGTATCTTCTGGTAACAATGTGGTGGTAGGGAATTGCGGCTGATTAGGCGAATCAGGGTTGTGCTGCGGCTCTAAACAAAAGCCACTGCGCAGGGTAAAGCGACGCCCTTTACCTTGTAGGCTACCATCTAAAAAGTTACCCGAATAAAACTGCACCGATGGCTCTTCGCTTAATACTTCTAGTACACGGCCAGTGGTGGGCTCGCTTACGGTTGCCACCAATACTAACTCATCACTAGGCTGGGCTTTTACCACGTAGTTGTGGTCATAGCCTAAACCTAAAGCCAGTTGTTCATCTTTTACATTGATGTCTTTACCAATGGCTTTTGCCTGACGAAAATCAAAGGGGGTGCCTTCAACCGACGTTAATTCACCCGTTGGGATTAAACCGGCTCTAACAGGCGTTAAAGTGTCACTGTTGATTTGTAACTCGTGGCTGAGTATGTCGCCCTGACCTGCCAGATTAAAATAAGTATGCTGGGTTAGGTTCACCACTGTGGCTTTGTCAGTATTGGCTTTAAAACGCATATCCAGTTGGTTATCAGCGGTTAGCTCGTACCTTACTTCCACATCCAGCTTACCTGGGTAACCTTGATCACCATCTGGACTGGTCAGAGTTAGCACAATGCCTGCGCTTGTTGCGGTGACAAAAGGTTCCATCCCCCACACTTTTTTATCAAAACCCTGCACACCACCATGTAAATGGTTAACCCCGTCATTGGTGTCTAACTGATACGTCACACCGTCTAATGCAAAACGGCCATTGGCAATACGGTTTCCATAACGACCGATCAATGCACCAAAATACGGACTTGAACTGACATAATCGTCTAAATTGTCAAAACCTAATACGATATCCCCTAGTTTGCCTTTGGCATCAGGGGTAATTAAACGGGTGATAATGCCACCATAACTGATCACATCTACTTCAATGCCATTTGGGTTAGTCAGAGTGATCATGTCAACTTGAGTACCATCGGCCAGTTTGCCATAAGGTGTGGTTACGGCGGTGAATGTTGTCGATTTCATGCTTTGTTCCCTTACTTGGGTATTGTCAGCTGCTGCTGGTGATGTTGCAGTATTTTGCGGTGCGGGATCACAAGCACTCAGGTATATACCAAGCAAAGCAAGTGTGATGGTGCGTAGACAAAATTTCACTGGTTTATCTGCTGTATTCATTGCTAAGGATGCTAAGTTGCTGCAATTCATAATTTACCCTCTAGTCATATACGATTTATTTTATAATTGTTATGCATACTGCTAATAGTTAGTGGCGTAATTCCGCTGAACAGCGCCCTAACCCAACTGAATAACTACGCACTTAACAGTGTTTGGCCATTGAGATCTATTTGGCCATTTTGAACCAAAATACAATCCATGCCTGCACGAGTTGCCGCTTCGTAGCCAATTTGGGTGTCTTCAAACACCACACACTCAGACGGCAAAGCACCAAGCAATTTGGCCACGCTTAAAAAGGTTTCAGGATGGGGTTTACCTTGGCTCACATCACTGGCGGTTACCAAAGTAGTTACCAGCTGACTTAAACCCGTTTTTTCAAGCAAATCAATAGCATGCTTTCTTTCTGCGCCAGTACCAATGCCCATTTTTATTAGCCCGTGGTAGTGTTTCAAGACACTACACGTTGACTCAATAATCTTCGGGGTATCATTTAAGGATAACCAGCACTCACGCTTTTTTTCCGCCACTTCATCAGGCGAGTAATCCAACTCAAACTTTTGATTGAGCAGTACTACGGTTTGCTTAGTGGGCACACCGCCTAAACCGTGCATGTAATCAGCATCAAAGGGATAACCAAAGTGCTCACACGCCATACGCCAAGCCTGAATGTGCGCCCCCATAGAGTCTATAAGCGTGCCGTCCATATCAAAAATAATAGCGCTGTAGCGGGTTAAATCTAACATTTACATTTTCACCTAATAGTTAATCGTTAAAAAGCCAAACCAAGGTTGGCTTTTTAACTGGGCTTTTACAAGCCTCGATTAAGGTGATAATAAACCGCACTTTGACGTAATTCGTTTTTGAAACTACGGATCTGGGTGTCCCCATCAATAACCACGGTTTCGACGCCTGCCATCTCAGCAAAGTCAATGATCATATCCGTTGTAACCGTTTGGCTATAGGCTGAGTGATGAGCGCCACCTGCATGGATCCACGCAGCTGAAGCAATAGATAAATTTGGTTTGGGCTCCCACACCGCTCCACCGACAGGCAGATTCGGCAGTTCTGCTGGGGGAGTAACGGTGTCCGCTTCATTAACGATTATGCGAAAACGGTTACCCATATCAATGGGTGATACATTAATTGAAGGACCTGGCGCCGCCGTAAATAATAAACGTGCCACATCACACTTCACCCCAATCGTATGGCGATGCACTTCTAAGCGTGGTTTGGCTAGAGAGATAGAGGGGCAAATTTCCAACATATGCGCGCCTAACACTTGGTCAACTTCACCAAAGTTATAGGTATAGTCTTCCATAAAAGACGTACCACCTGCGCGGCCTTGTCCCATCACTTTCATAATGCGCACCATAGCCGATGTTTTCCAGTCACCTTCGCCGCCATAACCAAAACCTTGTGCCATCAAACGCTGGGTTGCCAAGCCGGGTAAACCTGTCATACCCGCTAGATTTTCGAAACAGTTAGTGAAGGCTTTATATTTACCATCATTCAAAAATTTGAGCATGCCCAGTTCTAGGCGTGCTTCGTTTTCAAACATTTTGAATTGATAACTATCCGCTAAGGCATCTGGGCTGATGATGTAATCATTTTTGTATAATTCGATCTGGTTTTTGATGTCTGCAACGCTAACTTGATTAACGACATCCACTAAATCTTGAATGCCATAAGCGTTGACTTCATAACCAAATTGGATTTGAGCCGCCACTTTATCGCCTTCAGTCACCGCGACCTGACGCATATTATCACCAAAGCGGGCCACTTTAAGATGACGGCTTTCGTGCCAACCTGAGGCCGCACGGCACCAATCGTCAATTTGCTTATGCACGTCTTTGCTACGCCAATAACCCGCAACCACTTTACGCTCGATTCGCATACGGGTGCCAATATGACCAAACTCACGGTCACCGTGGGCACTTTGATGCAGGTTCATGTAATGCATATTAATATCTGCCCAAGGCAATGCTGCATTGAACTGAGTATGTAAATGTAAAAATGGTTTTTGTAAGGCATTCAACCCACCAATCCACATTTTAGCGGGTGAAAAAGTATGCATCCATAACATTAATCCTACGCAGTCTGGATCAGCATTAGCCGCCTGACAAACAGCGTAGATTTCTTCTGGTGATTTTACCGTAGGTTTGCACACTAAATTTACGTTTAAGTTAGCGGTTTGATTCAGTTCTTTAACCATTGTTTGGCTATGTTCAGCCACAGAAGCAAGTACTCCAGGGCCATATAAATCTTGAGATCCGGTGACAAACCAGACGTTTTTAATATTGTTAGTAGGCATGATAAATATTGAACCTCTTTATAAAAATTGACTTATTTGCTTTGGCCGTAATAGGCATTACTACCGTGCTTTCTCTGATAATGTTTGTTCAAAATCGCGATACTTAACAAGGAACCAGTTGGATTTAACGTTCTGGTTAAGTAGGCCATTTTGGCAATCTCTTCTAATATCACCGCGTGATAAACGGATTTCGCCGCATCTTTGCCCCAAGTAAAAGGGGCATGACCGGCCACTATCACCATGGGCGCTTCCATAGGATCCCGCTGCCGGTAGCAGTCAGTGATCTGTATACCGGTTTCTTCTTCGTAATCTCGTGCGATTTGTTGCTCAGTCATTTCTGCCGTACACGGGATTTCACCAAACACAAAATCAGCATGGGTGGTACCTAAACAAGGGATCGACAACTTGGCCTGAGCCCATGCTGTGGCATAAGTTGAATGGGTATGAGTAACACCACCAATAGCCTCAAAATGGCGATACAAATGGGTATGAGTTTTGGTATCGGACGAAGGGCGCATACTGCCTTGTACAATGTTATTGTCTAAGTCCACAATCACCATATCCTCAGCTTTCATCTCTGCGTAGGACACGCCGCTGGGTTTAATGGCAATCACGCCTTCGTTACGATCAATTTGCGATACATTGCCAAAGGTGTACACCACCAAATTACGGGTTTGCAGCTCCAGATTGGCTTCAAATACCTGACGTTTTAACTCACGATATTTCATGCTGCATCTCCATTTTCATAGCGGCCTAATGCCTGATATTTTGCGTAGAGTTGGGCGTACACTGCCACGCGCTGCGGCTTAGGTTGATAAGACTTGTAAACAGGAGATGCTAATACTTTTTGCGCCTCACTGACCGAGGCAAACACACCTGCCGCCACAGAGGCAAAAATAGCGGCGCCCAAAGCACAACTTTGTTCGCTTTTGAGTACATCTATTTGGCAATTCCAAATATCTGCACAGGTTTGCATAACATAGTCAGACTTTTTAGAAATACCGCCAATAACTACAATCGACTCAACAGGCACACCTTGCTGAGTAAAACAGTCGGTGATGGCCTTTGAACCAAAGGCAGTCGCTTCTACCAGTGCTTTAAAAATATGGCTAGCATCAGTGCCCATTTTAATGCCTTGAATCGCCATGCTAACACCTTGATTAGCATCGGGTGTACGACGACCATTTATCCAATCAAGGGCCACCACATCACTCGCTTTTACTGCAATCGAACTGGCTTTATCAGCCAGGGCGATGAGAGTTTGCTGTTCAATATGGTCACGTAAGGCTTGTGCAGTATTGGTATCAAGGCCAGCGATATTCAAATCAATATTCGCCATAGGCCAATTTAAGACATTTTTAAACCAAGCATATAAATCACCAAAGGCCGATTGACCCGCTTCTAAACCGATCATGTCAGGAATAACTGAGCCGCTAACTTGACCACAAATACCCTTAACCCTGGTTGAGCCGAGCTGCTCGGGAGAAATAACGGTAATATCACAGGTTGATGTGCCCATGACTTTAGTCAAAACACCCGGTTTAACATTGGCCGCTACTGCGCCCATATGGCAATCGAATGCCCCATAGCCGATAGCGATACCGGCTGGTAAGCCAAGCTTGTCAGCCCATTCTTGAGTCAATTGACCTGCACATTGGTCAGAGGTTTGGGTGTCGGCATTTAAAGTATCAACCAGTCCATCTAACAAGATGTCGATGGATACAAAAAAGTCATTGGGCGGAAAGCCTTGCCACTGTTCATTCCACATTATTTTGTGCCCTGCAGCGCAACGGCCCATTTTAAATACTGCCGGATCCGTGGTACCTGTCAAAACTGCCGTTAGCCAATCACAATGCTCTACCCAGCTATATGTCGCTTGACGCACTTTTTCATCGCAGCGCAACACATGTAGGGCTTTTGCCCAATACCATTCTGATGAATAAACCCCGCCCATATTACCAATATAATTGATGCTGTTAGTGGAGGCTTTTTGGGTAATTTCAGCCGCTTCTTTAATGGCCGTGTGATCTTTCCACAAGACAAACATGGCATTAGGGTTTTCACTAAATTCAGGGGTTAAGGCCAATGGAATACCCTGCTCGTTAACCGCCACTGGCGTAGAGCCAGTTGTATCAATGCTGACACCCACTACTTTGTCAGCTGTACCCTGTGGGACTTTCCACCACAAACCAGCTAACACTTCTGTAAGAGCGTCTAAATAATCTTGTGGATGTTGTCTGAACTGATCGCGCTGTGGCTCACAATACAAACCTTTACTCCAACGTGGGTAAACCACCATATGCTCAGCTATTTCAGCACCATTGCTAGTATCTACCAGCAAGGCCCTGACCGAATCTGAACCATAATCTAGCCCCAAAACATAGCGCGACATACCTAACCTTATGAAATGTTATTGTCTGCAAACACGTTTGTATCACAAACTCTAATTGATTATTTGTATGATAATATTAACAATAGGCAAATGTAAAGCCAATGTAAAAAATAGTAATGCCAAAATAAACGTTTTATTCTGCAGAAATAAGGTCTCCATCACCCTGAAATAGCGCTTATGTGAGGTTCTTCATAAAAATTGATTCATGCTGAGCACTATTTATCTAAACACGTTTTGAATTTATTATAATTTTGTATTACAAAATGGCGAGTAGTGCTTAAAGCTTAAGCTACTGTGATTGAGTGCAGAGTATTAAATGAGCCACACTCTACAAAGTAACAACAATTGCGTGGACAAATTGTGCACATGAAAAGAGTAAACACTGTTATAAAATAGGCGAACAAGTAAGCGCAGCTGCAATGAGTATATATTTAAACGCCATGTAAAAATTCAGCCAATGTTGATATAGGTTAGTTTAATCCTTGGGTTTTATTCTCAGAAAGCTCGCAAAACGCGGAATTCCTCTGGCAGTAAGGCCATAATGTTTAAAGGTGATATAAGCACCCACAGGCGGTGGATTTTGGCGCTGTAAATCGGTAAAGCCGGAGCCAATTTTAAATTGCAGACCGTCATCGAGTTCGACTAACAAAGCCCCCAGCATATAATGATACTTGCCCTTGCCCGGTAAGTGAGCAATAACTTTTGCTTCTGCGTCTTGGTATTTTTTCAGTTTAAATAAGTTTGTGCTGCGTCCATCTTGATAATAAGCGTCTTGATGATGCAGCATCAAGCCCTCAGCACCTTGCGCCACAAGTTCATCTAATTGCCTCAACAACAGGCTTTTATTGGCTATTTTAATCTGGGGAATAAGTTGTAAATACTGACTATCCGCTTGTTTGACTAGAAACTGAAGCTGAGTCAAACGCTGGGTGAACTTTCCCTTATGCTCGGGTAGATCAAACAGCATAAAGCGAATTATTTGCCAGTCATCAGTGGGGGTCTTGCGTAATACGATGGAGGCAGTTTGTTCAAAACGTTGACGCTCTATCCACAGTTCACCATCGAGGGTTTCACTGGGAAAATCGGCGATAAACCAAGTCGGTGCATGGATAATATTGCCATTGCGACTCAGCAGCTTACTGCCATCCCATCTGGCCCGAATACCGTCAAGTTTTTCACTAATCCAATAGTCTTTTACCTCAATATCTTGCCGATAAACACTGGCAAGTTGGAGAGTTAAGTCTGCCTGAGTGGCATCCTCAGCGTTGGCAGAGTAACTGGTAAAAAAATAGCATAAAATAATACACAAAAGGTGGAGTGGTAAGTTCGGCATATTCTTTGATTTCCTTATCGATGAATACATAAAGCTTAGTGCACAAAACTAGAATTAACCGACTTATTTTAAGGTTTAATAACTAGGCTTATTTGCACTTCAAACTATTTTCAGATGATGGTTTTTTAATCAGTTGATATTGACTACACTTCGAGCTTGTAAATTATTCTAAATACTAAGGATACAAGGTGACCGTTTCAGCAGAAAAAACACCGGTGATTCTGGTGGTACATGGAGTACAGTTAGGCGAAGACGAAGACTTGCAACAAGACCAATACATCAAAGAATTAATGCAAAACCGATTGGCCGGACACGCTCTTGAGTTTGATGTTGAGCTATACACTTATGAAAATCTCAACGACAAGGCCCAACAAAAACTCAAACAACTTTGTAAACTTATTATTCAATCTCCCATTAGCAGTATGTTGGCCACCAGCGCCCTTGATATTGTGGCAGACGTAGTGATGTCCTTATCACGTAACTCAACCGCCAATGAAATTCGCAGTAAGTTAAAAGAAAAAATCTTGAGCTATTTTGAACAAGGTCGCGCGGTGTATGTGTTAGCTCACAGTTTAGGCACGGTTTACAGTTTTGATGTGATAAACGAAATGATGGCTGAAGCTGAGTACTTTAAACGTGATGACCCGCTGAGCTGGCCGGTACAAGGCATATTAACCATTGGCTCTCCCCTTGGCTTAGATTTATTTAAACAAAGCGGACGTAGCAAAGCGACAGCACTGGGCCTTGGGCAATTTAACTTTAAGTGGCTGAACTACTTTGACGTTAATGATCCCTTAGTTTCAGGTAGTATTTTTGGCTCTGCACTCCCTTCAACTCAAGTTGCCGAGCAGTTTAAGCAAAACCAGCCAGACTTTGGCTGGTATATACAAGACTATCCGGTTGTCACAGGCAAAACATGGTTACTGGCCCATACAGCGTATTGGCAAAATCCCATGGTAGGTGATGGCTTAGTTAGCATGATGACTTAGGAAATAAAAATGAAATTATTAACTACCCTACTCTTATTACTGGCCATCAGTGCTTGCACCAATCACTTGTATCAAGGCACTACCACCTATCAGGAAAACAATAAACAATGTGAAGCCATGGTGTATTGGTACGACATGAGTCATTGGTTTAGTACGGGCGACAAACCCACTACTGTAGTGGTGCGCAATGCCAATAATCCTCGCAGCTTTCAAATATCTCAAGACAACACGCTACGAGGCGAAGATAAAATACGTTTAGTGGAATCAAACAGTGATTATGTCAAAGTTATCGGCGAGCCTAGTACCGATTTCACTGACCTAGACTGCGGGTATTTTGTGGGTAAACAGGCCCATCAGCAGGGACGAAGCGACACCACAGAGTTTTATTTATTCTGCAATAAAAAAAGCCATCCTTTGCGCCCAGACACCAGCGGTTTGCGTGCCCAAATACCCCCTTATGTATTTAGCATGGCGCCTGCGGTATCACAATTTTCATGGATGGGAGAATTGCCCAATGTCGCAGCCGTGCCCTTGGGCTGTCACTAGTTTTGTATAAGGATTAGGGACTCGTGTATCTTATTACTCAGTTTTTTGGCCCTGTTATAAGTGGGTAAAACGGTATATTTTCTTCAAGCTAGTCTTCTGCCACAGAGCAAGCTAATCGACTCAGTATCTAGCAAACCTATGACACTAAAAATTGGACTCTGTACTATGGACGCAAAACGGCTTGTCTTACCCTAGCCTAGAAACCTCAGGCGACAATGCAAAAGCCAAAGACATCCTACAATATCAAGTCGCTTACTCAGACACCCAGAGTCGCTTACTCAGACACCCAGTGTAAATATTGTCAAATAACGCTAAATATTTGATTACATAACACTGGGTGTCTGCGTAATTGGTAAATAAGAAAACCAAGTTTTATAAAAAATTAAAATGCTCGTTGTTCATTTGCATTAAGGATTTTGTCGAAGACAAAGCTGACTGTTTATGAGCCGATGCTCTTGGCAGTAAACGAGCAAAATAGAATTCTGCGGTTTGAATTTTTGATGTATAGAAATCATTTGATTCTTCGCCTTTACCACTTTCGAGTAATGTCGCTGATTTTTCGGCTTGTAAAGCCCAAAAATACCCCATCATCACATAGCCAGAGTACATGAGATAATCAACTGAGGCTGAGCCAACCAACTCCCGGTCTTTTGCTGCGCCAACCATAATCCGCAGTGTCATGATGTTCCACTCTATAGCTCGTTTACATAAAGTACGAGCCATACTACCCACTGGGCTACGTGAGAATAAGTGTGGTTTAGCAAAGGCAAAAATCACTTTGCTAAAATCCCGAATTGATTGCCCTTTGTTTGACATCAATACTTTGCGCCCTAATAAATCTAAGCTTTGTATGCCTGTTGTGCCTTCATAAAGAGTGGCTATTCTGGCGTCACGAGCGATTTGCTCCATGCCATGTTCATGAATATAACCATGTCCACCAAATACCTGCATACCTAAGTTTGCCGACTCTAGTCCTAGCTCAGTGATAAACCCTTTCAGGATGGGTGTATAAAAACCCAATTCATCGTCATAGGCTTGCTGTTTTTTTGTATCACCAGCTACGGTGGCATTAAACATTTTATCCGCAATTTTAGCCGCATGAAAAATCATCGCTCTACCACCTTCGGCGATAGCACGCTGGGTTAATAACATCTTACGCACGTCTGGGTGCCAGATAATCGCATCAGCAACAGATTCAGGTTGTTTTTTACCCGACAAAGCACGCATAGACTGGCGGTCTTTGGCATACGCGAGAGAACCCTGAAATGCCGCTTCAGCATGACAAACGCCTTGCAGCGCGGTGCCGATCCTGGCGGTATTCATAAAAGTGAACATCGCTTGTAAACCTTCATTTTCTTTACCGATTAAGTAGCCAGTGGCACCATCAAAATTGAGTACTGCAGTTGCAGAAGCCCGAATGCCCATCTTGTGTTCTATTGACCCACAAGATACAGAATTCCTTGTGCTTAACTCACCATCATTGCCAATATTCACCTTTGGCACGATGAATAATGAAATTCCTCTGGTGCCTTTTGGTGCACCAGGAATGCGCGCCAAAACAATATGAATAATATTGTCGGTTAAATCATGTTCGCCCGCCGAGATAAATATCTTAGTACCTGTTAATCGGTAACTGCCATCTGCTTCGTTCAGTTCGGCTTTAGTTTTTACTTGCGCGAGATCGGTTCCACATTGAGGTTCAGTAAGGCACATGGTGCCACTCCATTCACCGCTTACTAAGGGCGCCATAAATTGTTTTTTCTGTAGCTCAGAGCCATATTCTAAGATGGTATTGATGCAACCCATGCTTAAACCTGGGTACATTGCAAAAGACCAGTTAGCGCTGCCGATGATCTCTGCTTTTATAAGATTTATCGATGTGGGTAGGTTTTGACCACCGAACTCTTCAGGAAAAGATAAACCTTGCCAACCACCAGCAATAAACTCTTTATACGCCTCTTTAAAACCCTTAGGCGTCGTGACTTCGCCTTCATTAAAATGACAGCCTTCTTTGTCACCGGATAAATTAAGTGGTGCTAAGACTTTTTCACTTAGGGTGGCAATACTTTCTAATATAGCGTCAACCATCTCTGGGCTAGCATCTGAGCCGTTTGCCAACGATTCGTAATGAGGAAAATAATCTAATACATCTCTCATTAAAAATTTAATGTCTCTTAAAGGTGCTTTATATATTGGCATACGGTTTACCTTTCTGTGTTCGTTAGCTTAGAAAATATATGCATTGATTATAGTTGACCCGCTAGTAAAGAAAGGGTCAAATACCATCAATCATGGTGTCAAATACCATCAATCCACTGATATTATTTAATTTCCCTTATGCATTCGTACTATATAAAAACTCTAATAAACGTGCTTAAAGCGCGAAATCTTGATGTAAACATGCTGTTCGATAATTCAGGCATTAAGCAAGTTGATCTAGAAGATGCGTTAAATTTGACGGCTCAACAACTTAATGCCATATCAACCAATGCCATTGAATTGAGCAAGGATCGCCAATTGGGTCTATTGGTTGGCGCAAGCATGGATATTCCATCTCAGGGTATTTTTGGCTATGCAATCATTACCAGCCCTACTATCGGTGACGCACTGAGGTTAATGGTGCGTTATAACAAAGCCTTATTGCCCAATTTAGATGTGAAAATGTTGTCACGGGAAAGTCGCGTTGAAGTGCGCATCAAAGCACCGCATTTACCCGATGACTTAGAGCGCTTCTACATTGAGCTTCTTTATGCGGCCATCATGCGCAGCGGCAATACCTTAATTCCAAAAGGCAGAATATCAGTGCATGTAGAATTTGCTTATGATGCGCCCTATGACAAAACCCCTTATCAAAAATTATTTGGTTCAAAAGTAAAATTTAACAGCACAAGAAGCATGTTGAGTTTTGATGAGGCAGGCTTAAATATGAGCATCGTAACCGCCAACCCTGTGGCCAGAGACATCTTTCGAAAAGAGTGCGATAGATTATTATCCAGAGATGCGCACAGGGGTATGACAAGCGAGCGAGTGCAAGAAGTGCTTTTACAATCGGGCACAGAATTTCCCACCAGTAAGCGGGTTGCAAATCAACTGCACATGAGCGAGAGCACTCTGCAGCGGCGTTTAGCTAAAGAGGGTTATAAGTTCCAGCAAATACTCGATCAAGTTAGGCATAAACTCGCCCATGAATATCTAAGCGGAACCCAGCTCACCATTAATGAAATAGCGGCACTATTGGGTTTCAGTGATGCAGCAAACTTCAGAAGATCCTTTAAACGTTGGTCGAAGATGACACCCACAGATCTTAGAAATGGCACCTTAACGCTCGATAAAGTGAATTAGCCTGTGCTGCATGAGTTGTCACGCATTCTCTAATTCTGAATATAAAGAGTAAGACTAAGTACCGACAATCAACGTATTGCCACTGCCCGTCATTCCGCTAGTCTTTTAAGCCGGAATCGCTCTATTTTTAGCTAGCGTAGTTAAAAGCAAAAAGAATTTGAACCACAGAGGGCACTGAGGCGGCTACGCCGAAAAGATGAGAATAATGTGTGTTGTAGATTTGGCCAATATCCATTGCTATCCATAATGGAAGTTATTAATGAAGAATATCTAATTATTGTGCAGTAGCATGCGTAGGAGCGGCTTTAGCCGCGAACAATTTTACAGCCAAAAGCATTCTCACCACAGAGCGCTGCACAGAGAGCATAGAGGCGGCTACGCC
>Ga0163215_100419_pt1 | contig 74302 bp, 65 predicted proteins | sample SynspAceP_FD_185934 | JGI IMG/M metagenome (GOLD analysis project Ga0163215, IMG submission 185934) | Saline lake microbial communities from Ace Lake in Antarctica - Synechococcus sp. Ace-P (Hybrid Assembly) | ecosystem: Environmental > Aquatic > Non-marine Saline and Alkaline > Saline | place... | reverse complement strand
AGTCGGGGAGTGGGGGAGTCGGGGAGTCGGGGAGTGGGGAGTGGGGAGTGGGGAGTGGGGGGGTAAGGGTTTTCGCCAATAGCCAATAGCCAATAGCCAATAGCCAATAGCCAATAGCCAACCGCCGACCGCCAATAGCCAGAAAAGCTAGTCTTTCACTGATGCGAACCCCAAGTGATCCCGGTTGCCACGATACCAATCGATCGATGAATCGACTTCCGGAAGTACGTTGGATTCGGGAATGTAAGGTTCATAGCGTCCATTGATGTAACGCAAGATCGCCGAGGTCGCCGGATCGATCAGTGCGAGTCGGACCCAATCGCCTTGGATCAACCGAGCGATCCCCGGGTTCTCACGGGTGATTTGGTCCATCGTGGCTGGCGTCGTTTCGATGACGAACAGAATTCGCATCGGCTCATGGATTTCGATCATCTGTTGGGACAACCCCGGACGCAGATCGCTCGCCGCGCCCGTCATCACGCCGAGCATCGACGCGACGTTATGCGGCAATTTCGAACCGCACCCGTAGCCTTCGACATCCACGGCTGAGAAATAGTATTCCAAACTGATGCCGGCACAAACGGGAATCGCGGCCTGCAAAATCCGAGTCAATACGCTGCTATTTTCATCATCGACCGCCGGATCGTATTCGGTTAAAAACGCCCTGCGATCCATGAACAGCCCACGGGTCCAATCGCGTCGTCCGACCATCACGAGGGCGTTGGTGGCATGGTTGTATTCCGGTCGCGCCTGCGAAAGATCCTCGGCCCGTTGTTCGACATGTTCGAGTGCTTCGGAGAACGACAGGTCCAACGACGCCGATTCAAACCGCCGCGATCGTTCGTGAGCATTGCGGGCTCGGGTTTCGTCGACGCTGGTTTCAATCCGGCGAAACAACTCGCGATGGGTTCGCGGTAACAGATCGAGGTCGTAGTACTCCACGTCGTCGTTGCAGGTGTTGTGGAACGCGCCGACGAAGCGCACGTCGTCGGGGATTTCAACGCCGAGTTGCAAGGTCAACCGGCGGACTCGGCGATCGTTCGCCATCATGGAGAACGCACGCGCGTTCGGGCCGCCCCGTCCGCCGCTGCACGCGCCGCAGTTGTAGGCCGATTCGTGTGGGTTGTTCAAACTGCCGCTGCCGTGGCCGAAGAAAACGATGATCGGCGGAAAGTCTTTCACACATCCGATGTCTTGCAAAATCCGCACAACGATGCTGGCCATCTCATCGAGGCTGTAACCCAGCGCATCGAAATCCGGACCGGGCTCTGCGGCGATGCGTTCGAGGTGCAACTCGGTCGACGGGGGGCGCACGAACGAGCCCATGGTTTGACGAAATCGAGAGGTGAGGCGGGGCGACATGATTCTCGCCACCATCGGGAACGTCGCCACGGCGCCAAAGATGCCGGTGAACCAACCGCCGATCAGCGTCCGGGAACTGGCGTGGACCCGGTGGGTTAACCAACCGATTCGGCGTCGATGCTCGGCTCGTCGCTCGCTCGCGCTGACGGAGGAAAACGTCGACTCCTCGCGGACATAATGCCTCGGCGTCACGATCGCCGGACAGAGCGGACGGTAGTGAGCGTGGTCGGCGCCTTGGTAGTACATCGCCACGGCAAAGAATCCCGCCGCCGCAGCGGTCCGGCACGCCGGATCAATCTCCTCCAAATGTCGGCGAAATGATTCCTCGCGATCATCAATGCAAAAGACAGCGAGGTACACGGGCGATCTTCGATTCGAATCGCCATCGGTCCGTTTCAACGCGTCTCGACGGCGTGCCGAATGGAGGGTCAACGCGTCGAGTGTTTCAACAACGTAATGTCTTTCATAAGCGAGATGAAACAATCGACGACGTTCGGTCGGACCGAACGACTCGATTTCATTGACGACGCGGGCCCATTGCACGTGGGACATGTCGAGCAATTGCTCCGGCGTCCATCCACCGGCTTGGGCGAGTTGAAACACGATGTAAGCACGCTCGTCGATCGACGGTCCACGCCGGCTGTTTTCTCCAGCCACGCGATGATGACGGCGAAGGTCTGCACGTACGGATTCCGTGATGGGTTCGATCTGATCAACGCCGTAATACCGACGCCCGATATCGGCCAGTGCGTGCCGTTTGAGTAGCAATCGGATGGCGAGATATTCGTTCAACGATCCCGAGGGAACCGGATGCGACAGGTGCGGTGAGTGAGATTCCGTTTGCCAAATCATCCCGGCCCAACCTCGCAACGCCAGCAATTCCGATGTCACGGATTCTTCGAGTTCGTTCGGTCCGACACTCAGCGCGGCGAGTGATTCGGCGATACTCACGAGCGGATCGAACGTGCCAGCGAGAGTCTCGGCGAGAACCTCGGCAAGATCTTTCCGTGACCGCCTCATCCAAGACGGAGCGATCGTCCCCGACTGCAAGAACAATTGAGCGAACGATCGGGCGAACCCTTCGTCCCGGTGCGGCAATGACCAATCCGCGAACCCTTGATCGAGAAACACGCCGCAGAACCGGATCAGCACCTCATTGACGGTCACGTTAATGTCCTCGCCGAGCGTCTTCATCAACATTGCCGAGAGGTCATCGTCGGTTCGCTGATTCTCCCGGAGTAGGTTTGCGGCTTTGACGCCGTCATGGCAAACCTGCCACAGCAATTTCAAGGTGACCGATTCCCACGCCTCGTCCGACCATGAGTGAATCTTCGAGCCACGGTTTTGCTCGATTAGCAACTCCGCGTTCGCCGGTAATCTTCCTCGATCCCGACACCGCATCACCCACGAACGTGTCGCCGAGATGACCTGTTCGCGGCGTGGTAATGAAACCTGATCTTGGAATTTTTTCAAAAGTTTGGTTTCGGCGAGTAGCCACGGCAGTTCGGCATCGGGCGCCGTGTGCAAGGTCATCTGCAACATCGCCAAACGCAACGAGTAACGGGTACCGAAACTCGCGATCAGTTCGTCTGCCGACTCGCCCAAATCGTCCATCAACACCTGACGCAAATCGTCGATCGAAATGCGTCCGCGTGCCATTTCGCTGCGGTAGCGTGGCTCCGACAGATACGGTTCGCAGCCGTAGCGTTTGCCACCCTCGACGACGGCCTTTTCAAAGGGCAAGTCTTCGAAGGAATGGAGTGTGTTGTGGTGGACGAAAATCGAAATCGGCCCCTGGCTCGGCAGAAGATGGGTCGCATGCTCGATCGCCGAAACAAGAGTTTGGTCAGGCACAGTTAACGGATCGAGTGAACGTTCGGCAAGGAGACTGCTCGAAGTTGCGTCGTGCATGGAAACAGCAATGGATGGGACTGGGGGGGCGAAAAAGGTGGGCATCCACTGTCATGCACAAACCATGCCACCCCGCCGGAATCCCGCGCCAGCGTGGGATTCCGGCGTTTCGATTGCGGCGAGTCAGAGGCATCCATGGTCTGCGAATGTGACGCGTTCTGCCACGTCGCCTTCGCGAGCGAGTAAGTGAACGCAATACCCGCCGGCGAAACGGAAAAAAATCGGATTCGAAACATCGGTTTTGCAAATCGCGTTCGCACCCCTCGCCGTGCAGACGATTGCACCGGCGTGCAAAGAATTGCAGAGCACAAGGAACCAACGCGACTCACCGCACGTTGGCCAAGGATCATGCTACGTTTTCAGAAAACAAGCTGCTGGTGACGTAAACGGAGGCAGTCGATGACGAAAGAGACCTTTGCAACTGAAAACCTAGCCTGGCAGAAGATTGCCGACACGCTGTCGCAGGCGGTGTTCATTGTCCTGCCGGATCATTCGCCGACCTGCGTTCACCGTGCGTGAGACGCTGGTGTGTGTGTTCCAAAACCTGATCGACGAGAAATTTCGCGCAGGGGTATTCGATATTTTTTAAAAACGGCATCCTGCCCAGCGTCTTCGGGGCTGGGGTTTGGGGCTCACCATCGTCCAAAAGCACGTGCAAACCGCCGGCGGCACGATCGAGATCGATAACGCCGAACCGCGTGGCACCGAATTCCATTTCACTTGGCCGAAGAAAATCCGGTTTCTCGACGAACCGATCGAGGTTCGCTAGCGGTCTCGCCGCTTCGGCTACCCGAAATCCGTCTGAGTCGTCACAATCGGTAACACGGTTCTTCCGATTCATCCGATTTCATTAGGCATCCTCCTCGCCATGAACGCTTCCCCGCGACCTGAAGACAAACACAACGCCGCCGATCCTTCCCACAGAGGCGATGGCAACCCTACTCCACCGGCAAACACTCCGGCTCACCGGCACTTCATTCGTCAAGCGATCGATGCCGACCTCGCGGCGGGACGATCCGACGGCGTCTGCACCCGGTTCCCGCCTGAACCGAACGGGTATCTGCATATCGGACACGCCAAAAGCATCTGCCTGAATTTCGGATTGGCCCAAGATCTCGGCGGAACGTGCAACCTGCGTTTCGACGACACCAACCCGGCCAAGGAAGAAACCGAGTACGTCGATGCCATCCAAGACGACGTCCGCTGGCTCGGGTTCCAATGGGATAACCTGCATTTCGCGTCCGATTATTTCGAGCAGATCTACCAATGGGCAGAAAAACTCGTCACCGACGGTCACGCCTACGTCTGCGACTTGACGGCCGAACAAATTCGCGAGTATCGAGGCTCGTTGACCGAACCGGGACGCAACAGCCCCGGGCGTAGCAACACGCCCGAGCAAAACCTCGACCTGCTACGGCGAATGAAAGCGGGCGAGTTCCCCAACGGAGCGAAAACCCTGCGGGCGAAAATCGACATGGCCGCGCCTAACATTAACCTCCGCGATCCCGTCATGTACCGGATCGCCCACGTGCCCCATCACCGCACCGGCGACACCTGGTGCATTTACCCGATCTACGATTGGGCACACGGACAAAGCGACTCGATTGAAAAGATCACGTTCTCGATCTGCACGCTGGAATTCGAACACCACCGCCCGCTCTACGATTGGTATTGCAAACAACTCGAAATTCACCATCCTCGGCAAATCGAGTTTGCCCGTTTGAACATGACCTACACCGTCATGAGCAAGCGAAAGCTGCTGCAACTCGTCAAGGAAAATCACGTCACCGGTTGGGACGACCCACGGATGCCGACGATCGTCGGGTTGCGACGACGAGGTTACACGCCCGAATCGATTCGAGCGTTCTGCGCCGACATCGGTGTGGCGAAATTCAACAGCACGATCGACGTCGTCCGCTTGGAAAACGCCATCCGCGATCACCTCAATGAAATCGCACCGCGACGCATGGCCGTCCTCGATCCGGTCAAACTCACGATCACGAATTGGAACGAGCACGCCTCACCCGTGGAAATCATGTCGGCGGTGAACAACCCCGGAGACGAATCCGCCGGCAGCCGCGACATCCCGTTCTCGGGCAGCCTCTGGATCGAACGCGACGATTTCAGAGAGGAGGCACCGCGAAAGTTCTTCCGTCTGAAAAAGGGCGGCGTCGTTCGCTTGCGTGCCGGTTACATCGTCGATTGCCACGACGTTGTCAAAGACGCCGAGGGCAACGTCACCGAAATCCTCTGCACGTATGACCCCGAAACCAAGAGCGGTGAAGACACGTCCGGACGCAAAGTCAAAGGCACGATTCACTGGGTCAGTTGCGATCACGCCGCCGAGGTCACGGTACGAAATTACGACCGTTTGTTTTCCGTTGAAAACCCCGACAGCGACGCCGAGGGGAAAACGTTCTTGGATCACCTCAACCCCGACTCGTTGTCAACGACAACGGCCTACGTCGAGCCCGAGTTGGCCAATGCCGTCGCCGGAGATCGTGTGCAATTCGAACGGCTCGGTTACTACGTTGTCGATTCCGATTCTCGCGCCGGCGCGATGGTGTTCAACCGCATTGTCGGACTGCGTGACACGTGGGCGAAAATCGAGAGCAAGGACAACCCAGGGAAGAAGAAAGGGAAATCGTAGTATGTCGACTTCCAAATCACCTGTCTTCCTGCCCGTCGTGGCAGCCGAAGATTACCGCCACGCCGTGCCCGGCGAGTTGTGGGAACTACGCCCGATTTGCCTCACCGGACCGGTCCAATACCGCAGTGCCCCCCGAGATGATTCGGCCGACGCGATCATGCGGCTCGCTGAAATTTCGTTGCAGGTCCCGATCGATTTCCCCTCGATCGGCGAGGCGATTCTCGAGGGCGATCATATCGCACTCGCGGTCGATCCGAGCGTGCCCCGAGTCAGCGATGTGATCGCGGGCGTCTTGCGAGCGTTGAAAACCTGCGGCGCCTCCCGAGTCAGTATCGTGTTGTGGGCCGAGGCATCCGAAGCCGCATACCAGTCGTTGGCCCGGAGTTTCCAGAACACGGTAACCGAAGAAACTGCGTCCGAAGAAAACACGTCCGAAAAAAGCACGACCCAAGCAACCGATTCGGAAAGCTCGGCATCGCAAACCATCGCGACCCAGTCCCAACCCGGTGAGATGATTGTCGCGGTTTCCCGTCACGCGCCACGCGACCGACGTGAGATGCGTTACGTCGCCGCCGATGCGGGCGCCGAGGCGATCTATTTGGCACGCGATCTCGTCGACGCGGATTTTGCGATCCCGATCGTGGCGGCCCGCTCCGTCGACGCGGTCGAATCTCTCGATCCGATGAGCGTGTTCCCGATGTTCGCCGATGCGTCAACGATGCGGCGTTTTCAAACCGAAAACCCGCCGGCCGAATTTCAGGGGATGGCCCGCGAGGTTGGTTGGCTGCTCGGTGTGCAACTCGTCATGATGGTTTCCTCGGATGCCGACGGCAGTGTGGCACGCATCGTGACGGGCACGCCCGACGCGATCCGCAGCGAAATCGATACCTTGCACTCCGAAGAAAAAGACGCCGCCGAAAATGAAACCCGGCCTACGGCGGGCTTGATCGTCGCGTCGCTTGACGGAGACGCCAGCGTGCAAACGTGGGCCAACGTCGCCCGCGCCGTGATCGCCGCGAGTCGACACATCGAGGGCGATGGATCGATCGTCGTCTGGTCTCGGTTAACCGAACCACCGCCGCCGGTTTGGCAGCGAGAAATCCGTGACGCGATCAGTCATGAGGAGGAAACCGGTGGCGAGTTTGAATCGGGTGATCATCGCGAAACTGATGACGATGTCGAAAACGAGACGGAATCCGAGACCAAGACCCTCGATTTCGCCGACTGGAGTACTGACTCGGCATTGGCCCGACGGTTGGCCGGATTGCTAACGAGTTATCGCGTATTTTTGCACTCCGAACTCGACGATGCCGACGTCGAGTCGCTCGGCATCGGAGTCGTCGCGTCGGTGGAAGAACTCCGCCGACTCGGGGAAGCGTTCCAGGGTGCCGGGATGCTTCGCGCGGCGCACTTTCACGACGGCTCGATCACACGAATCGGAAAGTCTGCAGAGTAAATTCCATGAACGAATCGAAACCTCCACCTCAACCGATCCAAGACGCGTTCGCTTATTGCCCGCGTTGCGGAGTGACGAACCCGGAACCCGGCGCGGTCCCGATGAAATGCAAACATTGCGATTTCACGTTTTACTTTGGCCCTGTCGCGGCCGTCGGCGGATTGATCATCGACGCCGAGGACCGATTGCTCGTCGTCCGCCGGGCACGCGATCCGGGCAAAGAGAAATGGGGATTGCCAGGCGGTTTTGTCGATCGTGGCGAGTCGGTCGAACAGGCACTCGCTCGCGAAATTTCAGAGGAGACCGGGTTGGTGCTCTCAGGCAGTGAGTTGTTTCTGACCGGACCGAACCGGTACACGCACTGCGGTGTGACCGCCGACGTAATCGATCTATTTTATCTGTGCCGAGTCGAGTCGCCGGCAGGCGTCGTGCTCGCTGCCGATGAGTTGTGTGAATACCGATGGTGTATCCCGGATGCAGACATCTTGCAAAACATGGCATTCGAATCCAACCGAATCGCGATCGAACGTTGGCTCGATGGTTGAGAGGGAATCGGCGGAAAAGGTTCGGTAGAACCTCACGTAGGCGAGTCTCTCTGAGACTCGCAATCTTCAACGTCTCAGAGAGACGCTGCTACATGGTTGCACCGAATGAATCGTGATTCCGTGTTAAGCAGGTTCGGGTAATTCATTGCGTCTAACCCGATTAGCCGTTTGGGCGTTAGCCCCGGTTCAACGCGAGAACCATGGCTAACCCCCAAAACGGCTAATACACCGAAACACTTTCCCGGACCTGCCTAACGCCCAGGCTCACGTGCCCATCCGCGCGGGAATCGCGTAGGCCAGTGCCATGCCGGTGAGCAGGCCGCCGACGTGGGCGCCGTTGGCGATGTTGCCCACCAACCCTGTGAAGCACAGCGCCACAAAGAACAGCATGAAATTCACGTTGAACTGAGGGATCTCGACCGGGTAATTGCCGTCGATTTTCGGGCGTATCCAAACGAATCCGAACACGCCTAACACCGCCCCAGAGGCCCCGATCGCGAGCGGCGATCCGAGCGAATCGGGTATCAGGATCTGAACGGACGTCGCGACGGCTTGGCTGACCAGCAGCAGCCCAATGTAAAACGCGCTACCGTGGATGCGTTCGACGATGCCGCCGAGGATGAACAGATTGAACATGTTGAAGGCGAGGTGGAACATGCTGCCGTGCAGTAGCATCGGCGTGAACAGTCGCCAAATCTGGCCTTGTTTGATCGAGGCAAACCCGTCGAGTTCGGTTTCGATGAAGGTCAAAATGTCGACGCACGCCAGGGCTTGGAATACTTGTTCGCCGGTGCCACGAGTGGCCGGATCGAGGCTGCGCGGGACTTGGGAGAAATTCGTGATGAACCCCAGGATCGTGGCCAATACGATGAATCCGATCGTGACGGGCATGGTCGAGGGCGATTGCCGCCCGCCGAGCCCGCCCATGCTGCTGGTGACGCGGCGGACCCGCATTTGTGATTTCTTTTGCTCGGCAATTTTTTTCGCGATTTTGTCCGAACGCTCTTTTCGCAACCGCGCCGCCTCGGCGGAAACGTCATACTGTTTCGCGGACGGATCGGATTGAAATTCGGCGAATAACTCGCGAGCCTTCTCGACATCCCGTTCGTCGCGAATCCAGATATCATGTTGGGTGTTCGCTGGCGACGCGGATTCGTCGATCGAGCTGCCTTTGACGTCAATCGATTGGGTTTGCAAATAATCGCGTAACCGGTTCGCTTGGTCTTCGTTCGGTACGTTGCCGATTCGCCGCATGGAAAAATTTCGCTTGATTTCTTCAGGATTAAAGCTGTTTTGAAAATATTTTACGCACTCGCCACTCAAATTGCACGCCCGGTTGACGTTCTCCACCGCAGCGGTTTTTTTAAAAACGCGTTTTTCGCGTGCTTGATCGGCAGCGTGGTTGGCATCGGTGGGGGGGACCCGATCGACGCGTCGGCGGACGAACCGGTCGAAGAATCTGCCGAAGAAACGGTCGAGATTGAGGGAACGCAGACGAGTGAGCCCGATCCGTTCCCGCTGTCGACGTTCCCCACGCCCGAGGACACCGAACCGCTCGCGGTCTCTCACCCTCAGCTTAGCCCGGCGGCGAGTGCGGCGACGATCACGCTGCCCGAGCGTTTCACCGCATCCGTGTTCGCCGCCGAACCGGACGTGCAAAATCCGATCGACATGGCGTGGGACCATCGGGGCCGAATGTGGATAGCCGAAAACTACACGTATGCCAAAACCGGAGTCCGGTTCCGTGACGATCTACGCGACCGAGTGGTCGTGTTCACCGACGAGGATTGCGATGGGAAACCGGAACAGCGAGCGGTATTTCTCGACACGGTGTCGAAACTGACGAGCGTCGAAGTGGGGCTGGGGCCTGTTGAACCAGGAACTGGCAAAACGGGGCCTGGCAAAATGGAGCCCGGCAAAATGGAGCCCGGAGCCGGGGAGTCCAACAAAGCGTCCAACGGGGAGTCACTCGTCAACGGCGTGTGGTTGATGTGCCCGCCGCAGTTGTTGTTCGTACCGGACGCGGACGCGGATTTGATTCCTGATTCGGAACCGCGTGTGGTGCTCGACGGGTTCGACATCGCTCAACAGAACTATCACAATTTTGCCAACGGTTTGCGTTTCGGTCCCGACGGTTGGTTGTACGGCCGCTGCGGCGGTTCCTGCCCCGGACGCGTCGGGCCGCCGGGCACGCCCGAACAACAACGCGTTGCACTGGAGGGTGGTATGTGGCGTTACGATATCCGCACGCAGCGTTTCGAGGTGATCGCTCACGGGACGACGAACCCGTGGGGGCACGATTTCAACGAGTTCGGTGATCTGTTTTTCATCAACACGGTCAACGGGCATTTGTGGCACGCGATCGACGGCGCCCATTTCAATCGCCCCTTCACGCTCGATCCGAACCCGAACGTTTACGCCACGATCGATCAACACGCCGATCACTATCACTTCGATACCGGTCAACACTGGACGAAATCACGTGACGGGGCGGCGAACGATCTCGGCGGCGGGCACGCTCATTGCGGGTTGATGATCTATCAGGAAACGACGTGGCCGAAGTCGTATCGTGGTTCGTTGATGACGCTGAACTTTCACGGGCGGCGTGCCAACCGGGAGAACCTCGTGCGAACCGGTTCGGGGTACGTCGGAACGCACGGCGACGATTTTTTCTTGTCCGGCGACGAGTGGTTCCGTGGGATGGAAATGTCGGCCGGCCCGGACGGGAATGTGTTCGTGTTGGATTGGAGTGACCTTGGGGAATGTCACGAGCACACCGGCGTGCATCGCAACAGCGGGCGGATCTACAAAATCACGGCAGCAAAAGATTCGATGCATGAGATTGCCGCATCCACTCTCCGACGTTTGAAGTTCCAGTATCTCGAATCGGGCGATCTGCGTCAGTTGTTCGAGTTGGTGCTCGGTCGCGATCGTTGGTTCTCACACCAAGCCGCGATGCGATTACGGGAGTTGAAAGAAAGTGGAACCGACGTATCCCAGGTGATCGAAACGATGCGTTATCTGGCCACGACCCCGGTTGAAAGAATCGAAAAGGGCAAGTTTGTTTCGATCGGTGATGACGCGGGCCTGCGGTGCCGTTTGCTATGGTCGCTCGATCAGATCGGCGGGATCAGCGAATCGGGCGAGATACCGGTGGTGGCCGATTACACGCCTTGGTTACGAGACGCATCGGAGCATGTTCGCGCCGCTGCGATTCGTTCGTTGACACAGCATTGGCCGATCGATGACGTGTACGGGCCGACGGCGGATTCGCGTGCGGCATGGCCGGGGATCCTGTCGCAGGCCACGGCGTTCGTTTCGATGTTGGATGCGGTCGGTGCGGAAGACTCTGCGATGGTTCGACTCGCACTCGCATCGACGTTGCAACGCTTGCCCGAAACGTTGCGAGCGGGCGCGGCGGCAAAGATTTTACAAATCAGCGGCGACCGAGATTACGACGATCATAATTTTGCCAAAATGATCTGGTTCGGTTTGATGATGCGTTCGTCGACGCATCCGGGTGAGATGACCGAGGTCGTGATGGCGAGCGAGTTGCCGGAGTTGACGACGTATGCGGTCCGCAGTGTTGCTGAACAAGTCGAGACGCAACCGGCGGCGTTGGACGCATTGCTGGCCGCCACAAATTCGCGATGTGAGGGCAAACCACCGGCGGCGGTACGTCGTCTGACCGGTCCGGTCTTGACCGGCATCGAGCAGGGCCTGGTGGGAATTCGGCGGGCCGAAATGCCAGCGGCTTGGGCGGGGTTTCGCTACCTCGTGACGTCGGTGGATTCGGATACGCAGTCGCGACTCGAACCACTCGATGCGATCTTCGGTGACGGGATGAGCGTTGAAAAATTACAAGCCTTACTCAACGACGAAACGGCCGATCCGGTCAAACGACTCGCCGCGTTGAAAGGGTGGGTCGCGGCCTGGCAGGAGGAGGGCAGTCGTGATCCGAAGACGGCGGGCGAATTAGTCCAGGCGGCCCGACCGCTGGTGGGTGACCCACGGGTGAATTTGGCGGCGGCGGAATCGTTGGCGACGATCGATCATGTCGGCGTGGCGGAATTGCTCGCCGATAACCATGGTCGGTTCCGCTCGCCGCTACGCCCCAACGTGATCGCAATGCTGTGTTCACGCGCCCTGTTCGCCGAGGTTCTGGTGCAGCGTTTGGAACAGAAAAAACTTTCGAAAGAGGTTCTCGACGCTTCGCATATTCGCAGCATCGTCGCTCTTGGTGACGAGGATTTGACGGCCCGCGTCGAGGCGGTGTGGGGCCGCGTGCGGGAAACACCCGCAAATCGTACGGCGGAGATTTCGCGACTAACCGCGATGCTCGCCAGTGACCGGATTGCGGCGGCGGATCGGGCGAGCGGTCGGGTGCTGTTTGATCGGGCCTGCGCTTCGTGTCACAAAATGTTCGGTAACGGCGAAACCGTGGGACCGGATTTAACCGGTGCTCAACGTTCGAGTTTGGATTACCTGTTGCATAACATGGTCGATCCCGATGCGGTCGTTGGCGTGGATTATCGGGCGACGAAAGTGTTGACGGTGGACGGTCGGTTGCTGGTCGGGTTGGTGACGGCGCGAACGCGGCGGACGATGACGATCGCCTCGGCGACTGGGACCGAAACGATCGCGCTCGATGACGTCGAGGAAGAGTTCCCGACGGAAACCTCGCCGATGCCGAGCGGGTTGCTGCAACCGCTCAGCGATGACGAGATTGCGGATTTGATCGCGTACTTGCAATCGCCGGTGCAGGTGGCGGGACAGGCGTCATCGAACTGAATGGACAAACTCGCTTTCTCACCGTTCATCGACCGGTCCGCTGATCGGAAAGTCGGGTGTCACCACTTCGCAGTTGCGTCCGATGGGAGAGGCCGTTATCGACGGCGTGGTCTATTCGGTTTCGTCCGAGAATGGACAGTTACTCGACGCGGAAACCGACGTTACGGTGACGTCTTACCGCAACGGACGTCCGTGCGTTACGCGTTTCGATGCCCCACAACTTTGAAACGCGTCAGCCCCATGCCAGCTTGTCTGGCATGAGCCCAAGTTTTGCCTATCAGAAACGCCGCAAACACCCGCCCCTTCTCAAACCCTGACCCCGTATGTGCCGCTGACCCCGTATGTACCGGTCGCTATCCCGGAGGGATTGAAGCGATTAGTCGGTGGTGTCGCTGCGCTCAACCACCGGCTACCACCTTGAACGACTTCGCGGTAATCCGCGAATCTTCTCAGTAGGTGCTCAGGAAGTTGCCGGGTTGGCGTCGAAGCGGCTTGACCCGGCCTACGCGGTTACCAGTTTGGATTCGAACTCGGTGATCTTGGGTTCGTGCTGCAACGTTTGGGCGATGTCGTCGAGACCGTGCAGTAGTTTGTGCTTGCGGCTGGCGTCGACCTCGAATGAACGTTCGAAACCTTCGCCGTCGGTGACGGTTTGAGTCTCGAGATTGACCGTGAGTTGGTAAGGGTTGCCTTTGGCCGTCTGTTGGAATAATTCCTCCACGTCGGCTTCGCTGAGCACGATCGGTAGGAGGCCGTTCTTGAACGAGTTGTTGTAAAAGATGTCGGCGAACGAGGGCGCGATGACGACTCGGAAACCGTAATCGTCGAGCGCCCAGACGGCGTGCTCGCGACTGCTACCGCTGCCGAAGTTCTGCCGAGCGATCAGGACAGAGGCGCCTTTGACGTTGATCCGATTGAGTTCGAAATCCGGGTTCTCAGTGGTGCCGTCATCGAGGAACCGCCAATCAAAAAACAAGAATTGACCGAACCCGGTCCGCTCGATCCGTTTGAGGAACTGTTTCGGGATGATCGCGTCGGTGTCGACATTGGCCCTGTCGAGAGTGGCGACGACGCCTTGATGAATCGTGAAATTTTGCATGATGGAGAGGGGGGGTGTTGGGTGTTGGCTATTGGCTGTTGGCCATTGGCTATTGGCTATTGGCTGTTGGCTGTTGGCTATTGGCTATTGGCTATTGGCTATTGGCTATTGGCTATTGGCTATTGGCTGTTGGCTATTGGCTATTGGCTATTGGCTATTGGCTGTTGGCTGTTGGCTGTTGGGTGTTGGGTGTTGGGTGTTGGGTGGTGGGTGGTGGGTGTTGGGTGTTGGGTGTTGGCTGTTGGGTGGTGGGTGGTGGGTGGTGGGTGTTGGGTGTTGGGTGTTGGCTGTTGGCTGTTGGGTGTTGGCTGTTGGCTGTTGGCTGTTGGCTGTTGGCTGTTGGGTGTTGGCTATTGGGTGTTGGGTGTTGGGTGTTGGGTGTTGGGTGTTGGGTGTTGGGTGTTGGCTATTGGCTGTTGGGTGTTGGGTGTTGGGTGTTGGGTGGTGGGTGGTGGGTGGTGTGATGATGGGGGGGCTAGCGGGGTGTCGATTTCATCGTTTTTGCGCCGGCAAAGATTAGCCGATGGGCGTTAGCCCCGGTTGCCGGTGTGAAAACCGGGGCTAACGCCCATCGGCTCATTGAATCGATAGCCCGCTAGGATTGGTATTTCCAATCGCGGATGTCGACGAAATGGCCGGAGACGGCGGCGGCGGCGGCCATCGCGGGGCTGACCAAGTGTGTCCGTCCGCCTTTGCCTTGACGGCCTTCGAAGTTGCGGTTGCTCGTACTGGCGCATCGCTCGCCTGGGGCGAGTTTGTCGGGGTTCATCGCCAAACACATGCTGCATCCGGCTTCCCGCCAATCCAATCCGGCTTCGATGAAGATCTTGTCGAGGCCTTCCTGTTCGGCTTGCTTTTTGACCTGACCGCTGCCGGGCACGACCATCGCACTGACCTTGTCGCTACAGCGATGGCCATTCACCACGGCGGCGGCCGCTCGCAGGTCTTCGATCCGGGCGTTGGTACACGATCCGATGAAGACGCGGTTGATGCCGATTTCGGTGATCGGTGTGCCGGCTTTCAGATCCATGTACTGAAGCGATAACGCGGTCGTCTTTTGCTCGGTCGGGTCGGTCGAATCGCCTGGATCGGGAACACAAGCATCGATGCTCAGGACTTGGCCGGGGTTCGTTCCCCAAGTGACTTGGGGACGAATGTCGCTGCCTTGGTAGACGTTGCTGCGGTCGTACGAGGCGTTCGCATCGGTGGGCAGTTTTTTCCAACGTTCGATGGCGGCATCGAAATCCTTGGGGGCTTCCGGGCGCCCGCGGAGGTAATCGAACGTGGTTTGATCGGGGGCGATCATGCCGGCCCGGGCACCGGCTTCGATCGACATGTTACAGACCGTCATGCGTTCTTCCATCGACATCGCGCGGACGCAGTCGCCGGTGAATTCGAGCACGTAGCCGGTGCCGCCGGCGTTGCCGATTTGGCCGATCAGGTACAGAATCATGTCTTTCGCGGTGACGCCGCGTGGGAGCGATCCGTCGACGCGGAGTTCGAACGTTTTCGGTTTGTCTTGCAACAGCGTTTGTGTCGCCAAAACGTGCTCGACTTCGCTGGTCCCGATCCCGAACGCGAGTGCCCCGAACGCGCCGTGGGTGGCGGTGTGTGAGTCGCCGCAAACGATCGTCATGCCGGGTTGGGTGTAGCCGTTTTCGGGGCCGATGACGTGAACGATGCCTTGCCGGACGTCATGGATGTCGAACAATTGGACGCCGAATTCCTTGCAGTTTTCACGCAGTGTTTCGATTTGTTTGCGGCTGATCGGGTCGGCGATCGGTAGGCTGCGGTCACTCGTCGGCACGTTGTGATCGGGGGTCGCGATCGTTCGCTCGGGGCGGCGAACGGTGCGGTTGTTGATCCGCAATCCCTCGAACGCTTGGGGGCTGGTGACTTCGTGGACGAGGTGCAAATCGATGTACAAAATCGACGACTCGTCTTGGGGAGCGTACACGACATGCTCGTCCCAGATTTTATCGAGCAACGTGCGGTTGCCGGTCGAAACGGGGGAGGAGGCCGGTGCGGCGGCGGCGGCGGGGGAGTCGGGCATCGAGCAGGTCGGGTCAATGGTACGATGGAAACGTTCGGCGAGAACCGATTCTCGCGAGCTACCTCCCCACTGTCGACACTCAGGGCAAAAATGTCAAGCGATTAGGGTGAGTTGCGTGGGATGGGATGCAGCGATGGTGGTACCCCGCCCGTCAAACCGGAGGGGTCGGCGGCGATCGTTCAGCGAGGCCGCCGGGGGAGGGCTCGGTGCTGGGTGGGGTTAATGGTTGGAGGTTGCTCGGGATGCCCTCGCCCGAAAAACTCGCTGAACGCTCGTTTTCCGACCCCTCCCGCTTGAGACTGTTGCCGAAGTCGGCTACTCAAAAATAATGCGATCCGTTTGGGCGTTAGCTGCGGTTTTGCGGTGACGAAACCGTGGCTAACGTGAGAACTGCTAGTTTCCGCAACAGTCTCCGCTTTGCGGGCGGGGGCTGCATGGGCGTTGCCATTAGAGTACTGAAACGCCGCGTGGTCTCTTCGCTCACTCGCACCGAAGCAATTTGAATCGCTATGCTGCGAGGGGTCGCACTGACAATGCCGTCTCCTTTTCTTCCTCTCCTCGCCGAAAAAACCTCTCCGCATGAGCTCAATCACCGCTGGCACCGAGGAGATGTCGCCCTCCCCTGAGGTCTCGCCCGACGCGTCAGCGGATTCGGAAACGAGGAGCGAGCGGTGGTTGCGGCGGATCGATACGTTTGCGGAAAAGTTCGGCGACGCGACCAATCCGATATTGATTAAGGAGACGCGTCAGGCACTCAAGAGTAGGCAGTTCGTGGTCACGTTCTCGGTCCTGTTGGTCGCCTCGTTCGCATGGACGGTCGCGGGCAGTTTGTCGTTGATGCCGCTGATCTACACGACGCCGTCGGCGCCGCGGATGTTGGTCGGGTATTACGTCGTGCTCGCGGTGCCGATGTTGTTGGTCGTTCCCTTGGCGGCGTATCGGTCGCTCGAAGCGGAGATCGATGACGGGACGTTGGAGCTGCTGTCGATCACGGCGCTGAGTCCGTGGCAAATCGTGCTGGGGAAACTCGCCAGTGCGTCGTTGCAGATGATGCTGTATCTGGTCGCGTTGTTTCCTTGTGTGGCCTACGCGTACACGCTTCGCGGCGTGGATCTGCCGACGCTCGGTTTGATGATGGCGACGTTGATCACCGCGGCGCTCGCGTTGACGGTGGTGGCGTTGTCGTTCGCGCCGTTGGCTCGGGGACGGACCGGACGGGTCACCACGTTGCTCGTCGTGATGATGGTGTTGTTGCTCGCCGAATACCTCGTCGGTTGGGGCGTGATTTTCACGATTCAGTATGGCAATCCGCTGACACTGGGGTGGACGGTTTTCCTGCTCGTCACGGCGGTGTTGCTGACGATCTCGATCAGTCATTTGTTGTTGACGGCGACGGCGGCTCAGTTGACGCCCGAGAGTGAGAACCGTAGCAGTGGGCTGCGTTGGTCAATCCTGGCGCTGACGATTTTGATCTTCGCGTTCAACGCGTTTTCGATCGAATGGATTCGCGAGGATCGAGACGAGGTGTTGATGGTGTTTTTCCCTTCGTTGGTTTTCTTGTTCGGATTGTGGACGTTCGGTGGCGCGATGATGGCGGGGGAATCGGCGAGCATGACGCCACGCATCCAGCGTGAGTTGCCGGGCAATTTCCTCAGCCGAATGTTGCTCGTGTTCTTCACGCCGGGGCCAGCGACGGGGTTGGTGTTCGCGTGCCTGGGGACGTTGCTCGTGTTAGCCGGCGGGTTGATTGCGATCGACCGGATTCAAGGACTCGGCGGTGTGTTGCCGCTGCGTGGTGTCAATGTATTGAGGAGCATGATGGTCGGGTATGCCGGTTACTTGATCGTGTTCTTGTTGTTGGTTCGTGGGGTGGTGGCGTTGGTTCGGATCAACAATCACCCTCGGGTCGAGGTTGGGATCGCGGCGTTGATTGTGGTCGCGGTGATGGCGGCGTTGGTGCCGTATTCGATCGGATTGCACGCGAACGATTACCGTCCTTACTCGTACTCGGGTTGGCAGTTCACGAATTGGGTCTGGACGTTCGGTCAAACGCTGGACGGGCAGCCGCCCAGTTATCTTGTCGAAACGGGCGTCGCCGCGATCTTGGTCGCAACGATGACCGCCATCGCCACGGTGGGGCGTCGGGCACTGGCGATCCGAACCGCCACCCCGGAAGCTGTTCTTGCGGAACAGAGGTAGTAGCCGCTTACGGTAGCATGGTGCCGGTTTCGAGGAAGTTCTGGTGTAGCTCGAAACAGTTGTTGAGGTTGTGTCGGATATGGCCGGGGGCGGAGTTGCTGACGTAGCGGTGGAGATAATCGCGATACATCGGGTGAGCGCAATGGTCGATGATCCGTCGGGCCCGTTCGGCGGGCGCGACGCCGCGGAGATCGGCGAGGCCGTGCTCGGTCACGATCACATGGACGGAGTGTTCGTTGTGATCGATGTGCGAACACATCGGCACGATCGCTGAGATTTTGCCGCCCTTGGCGACCGACGGACATACGAACATCGACAGGTACGAATTGCGAGCAAAATCGCCACTGCCGCCGATCTCTTGCATTTGTTCGGGCAGCAACGTCAACCCGCATGAACTCGCACCCCGCAACCGACCGCTCCGCATCAATTCAAACGGAGCCGGTTGCAGTACCTCGGTGTACATGAATAAATCCGGAATATCCGGGCTCTTGCCGACGCCGGCGGTGACCGCGTTGGCCACGTTACCGACGCCGCTTTGCAGCGGCAGGAAACTCTCCGGGATGCGTCCGGCGGCGAGTTCCCCGGCGAGGAATTCGACGACGTAGCCCGCGATTTTTTCGCTCAATTCGTCCGACGCGTTGAACCCGCCGAGTTCGTCGGGTTGGTTCGTTTCGACGATGCCCACGATCTTGGCCGGGTCGACTTCCGCGTACGTTTTGCCGATCCGTTGCAGCGGGTGATCGAGCGACAGGGACAACCGGTGCGGCGGTTGTGCCGGGATCACGATATCGGCCATGTTGCTGATCTCGCGAGACTGGCCGCGATTGAGTTCGATGATGACCTTTTTGGCTTTCTTCAAAAACGTCGGCGAGGCACCGATCGACGTGCTCAGATAGACTTTACCGTCGGCCGTCACCTCGGTCGCTCCGATGATCGCGACGTCGATTTCGCCGAAGTGACCGAACATCACCGATTGCGGCAAGTGCGAGAGGTGCATGTCAACAAAATCGACTTCGCCGGCGTTGATCCGTTGCCGCATCGCGCGAGAGGACTGGTAGGTCGCCCGCCAACTGACCGCATCGGCGAGAGCGAGTTCCTCATCGAGGCTGGACCCGGACGAGGCGCCGGTGATCAATCGGATTTGAAACGGTTTGCCCTCGGCGTGGAACGCTTTGGCACGGGCGGCAATGGATCACGGCACCGCTTTGACCGAACCGGCGGGCGTGAATCCGCTCGTCGCGACCATCATGTCGTGTTGAACCAGGCCAGCAGCTTCGTCGGCTGTCATGATGGAAAAAGGCAACGACATGGCAAGGCAATCCTTCAGCGTGAATTATCGAAACGGGTTGGGGACTACTAAACTGTCAGACATATCCAAGGAGAGATGATGACAGTTGAAATGATTATTGAGAGCTTGTCCGCCGACGATCGCCGAAACGCTTTGGAGCTTCTTTGGACACATATCGAGCGAGATGACGCCTCCTTTGCTCCTCCGCAATGGCACGATGCGGTCATCTCGGAGCGTCTGCGGAACCCGTCCAGCGCACCATCGCTGCCTCTGGACGCCGCAATGGACGAAATTAGGCGGAGAGTCGATGAACGTCGAACTACGTCCGGTCGATCGAACAGGACTTGATCGCGTTGCGGGTCGAGGCCGGAGTGCATGGAAAGAAGTTTGGGCTGCCCTGCAAGTTCTCGAAAACGTTTCCCTTCGCAATTCGTAATCCGACTGAATTTCATGCCAACACCCTCTCAACGCGAACCACGACGTTTTTATCGAGTCGCTTATCAGCGACTCGAAGAGGCCGAGACGCTTAACGAAGCCGGGTATTCCAGAGGTGCAGTCTATTTAGCGGGATACACGGTCGAGTGTATACTGAAAGCGTTGATATTGGCGGCGGTCCCTGAGTCTCAACACGATGATGTCTCAGCCGAATTTCGTGGAAGCAGGGCTCACTCGTTTGATTAGCTTCGGTTTCGCTATCGCGAGACCGGTGCGCCGGACTTTCCTCGCGACGCAGCTAAATCGCTGCTTTTCGTCTCGACTTGGGAAACCACGATGCGATACGAACCTGGGCTCGGCAAACCCAGTGAGAGTAAGCGATTTCTCGACGAAGTCAAAACGTTTTTGAAATGGTCCGATGGACGATTTTTTTAGGTGAACCATGATTAGTATTGCTGACACTCCGGACACTGCCGTTACCGAAATTGCGAAACATTTAAAGCCATTCGAGGCTGCCCATCGCGATGCGTTAATCCACGTTTACCGATACAATACAGCCTCGATTCGGGTTCGAATTGTCGATGAGTGTTTCCGCAACCGAGACAAAGGCGAGCGGCATGACTACGCCTTCGGGTTTCTGGAGTCGCTGCCCAATGAGGTGACATCCCAGCTTTCATTGTTGCTTTGCTTGGCACCGGGTGAGACTTCGTTGCTGAACGTCGATTTTGAGTCGCCTTCACCTTCGTTATTCTGATGCCGACTCGCTCGACAGGGATTCAGCTGCCCGTTTGATTGGTTCTCCAGGTGGCGGAGGCGAGAATTTGAACCTCGCCGGTGGATTGGCCGCTGGTCGCGGCGATCCGTCTGGCCTCGTCGTCTTCGAGCGAGAACCGCTGCGTTCCGTCGGGGAGCGTCACGACTTTACCTCGGGCCGGGCCGTGGGCGGTTTCGATTTCCAGCGGGCTGCGAACGAGTTTTGTGCGCTGCAAGACTTGACGCCGAATCCCGATCGTTGAGGTGTGTGTGAACAGAATGTTTTGCATCAACGCGGCTTTCGAACCGCCACAAATCACCGACACGATGCTGGCCAGTCGCCCCTTTTTCATTACGCAGGGGGTTTGCCAAACATCAAGGGCACCGGCGTGCAATAACCGCTGCGTCACGTCGGCGAGTTGTTCGGCGGTCGCGTCATCAATGTTCGTTTCCAATAACGTCACGAGATCCGATTCGACGTGACCGGCGTTCTCGACGGTGTCGTGAAGTTGCCCGATCGTCAGTCGCAGCACGTTGGCTTGGCCGGGCAGATCGCGGGTACCGGCGCCGTAACCGACACGGTGCGTTGTCATCGCCGGCGGCGGGCCGAAGGAGCGGGCGAGTGTTTTGATGATCGCCGCGCCGGTCGGTGTGGTCAGTTCCGATTCGATGTCACAATACGCCAGCGGCACGCCGTTGAGAATTTCCGCCGTCGCCGGTGCCGGGATCGACACGCGGCCGTGATCGATCGTGATCGACCCGGTGCCGGTCGGGATCAGGGACGACGTGACACTGTCGACGCCGAGCGAGTCGATTGCGATGGCGGTGCCGACGATATCGGCGATCGAGTCCAACGCACCGACTTCGTGGAAGTGGACTTTTTTCAAATCGCAGCCGTGGACTTTCGCTTCCGCCTCGCCGATGCAGCGAAAAATTCGCAGGGCGAGCATTTTCGCGGTGTCGGTAATTTCCGCCGCCCCCTCAATCATCGCTTCGATATGATGGAGGTGCCGGTGGGCTTTTTGCTCGGGATGCTCGACGCGGATCTGTTTGGCGTGAAAGCCGCACTTTTTCACATCATCGACATGCAGTTTCAAATCCGCCACATTGAGGGAATCGAGTCCGGACCGGATCCGGTCGGCGTCGACGCCGAGATCGATTAATGCTCCGAGAGTCATGTCGCCGCTGATGCCGCTGAGGCAATCGAAATGCAAATTGGTATTCATACGCGATAGTACACCAGAGCGACGCCCGTTTACCAAGCACACATGGTCCTTCATTCCCGCATTGCCGCCCGCACCGCGCCGCTGATGTTCGCGATCGCGGTCGCGTTCCTGATCGGCCAAGCGGTGTTGATCGTGTTGTGGGTCGATGTGCCGTCGTTGCAGGAGGTGACGAGTGCTGAGGCTGCTGGGGAAAAAGTTGCTGAGGCATCTGAAGGCCGGGCATCGAGTGCGGAGGCTTTCGGTGGGGAAATACGCACACAGGACGCGATGGAGCAGGCCGTTCGGGGGCGGGTTTCGCCTGCCCGATCGGCGATCGAGCGGATCGCTCTGGGGCTGATGCTGGTGGCATGGCCAGTCGTGTTTGCCGAATCGGTGTACCACTGGATCATCCGTCCTAACACCTGGGCGATGCGCTGGTTTCATTTTCAATCGCTGATATTTTGTCTCTGTCCGTCGCTGCGGATGGGTGCCAAGAGTGCTGAAATGCAGGGCCAATTGTGGTTACCGGGACTCGGGTGGCAGCGTCCCAACCGGCGATTGCGGCGGCGGCTCGAACAGCATTTCAGCATCCCGATGATCTGCATCGCGTTGTTGATTCTGCCAGTTTTGATTGTCGAGTTTTTGTTGAAAGACCAAGTCGCCCGCTATCAATGGCTGCGAGTTTTGTTGCACTTCGGCACCGGGGTGATTTGGTTCGCGTTCGCGGCGGAGTTCATTTTGATGGTTTCGATCGCCGAGAAAAAAATCGACTACATCCGTCGGCACTGGGTCGATTTAGCGATCATCGTGTTGCCGTTTTTCTCGTTTTTGCGATCGCTGCAAGCGATGCGGGGCACGCGAATTGCACGACTCGCACGCGTGCCGCAAATCGCGAAACTGGCCCGCGCCTACCGGTTGCGGGGCACGGTGTTAAAAGCTTTCCGAGCGCTAGTGTTGTTGGACGTTTCAACGCGGTTGTTTCGGAAAACGCCCGAGAAACAGCTCACCCGGCTACGCGAGGAATTGGTCACCACCCAACGGGAGGCCCGTTTGATCCGGTTGATGATTGTGCGATTGGAACGGGAGATCATCTCGTCCGATGACGCGTCGGAATCGGAGGCGGCGGCCTCAATCGAGATTGTGTCGGGAACCGAACCGATCGTGGAAATCGAAAAAGGATCGTGATTTCGGGAAATTGCCGACTTTGTTGAAACCATCGTGCCCCCGGGCGGGTAACTCTCTTTGAACAGTACGGGCTTTGAGACAACTGGTCGGAACCGTACCCTGAGAGCACGCGGCGCGTTCGCCGTCACCATTTTGATTTCTGACAAATTAACTCCAAGGATGTACCCGTGAGACGTATGACTGCCCCTTCCCGATTCACTCGGATCGCCGGCCTCGCCGTCGGCACATTCGCCGCTCTCGCGGTGACTTTCCTCCCTCTCGTGCGGATTTCCGCCCAGGAAGAATCGCTCGTTCCGCCCCCGGTGGAAATCACCGTCGGTGCCACTGATCCGGTCGTCGTGATGACGCTGGGCAGTATCAACCAACTGACCCAGGACCTGAATTACCTCAGCGGCGTCGTCGGCCAACCGCAATTCGGTGGCATGTTCGCGATGATGGCGGGCACGTTCACTCAAGGTATCGACACCAGCCAGCCGGTCGGCGTGCTCGTGCCGTTGGTCGACGGTTCCCCCGAACCGATCGCCCTGCTGCCCACCTCGGATGTGAAAACCGTCCTGAAACGCTTGGAAGCCCAAACCGGTCCCGCCGAGGAACTCGACGACGGAACCCTCGTCATCGCGATCGGCGCCAACACGATTTATATCCGCCAGATCGGCAATTGGGCCGTGCTCGCTCGCAACCGCGCCGTGCTCGATCAAGCCCCTGCGGATCCGTCGGCGTTGATTTCGGAAATGGGATCGAATTATGACATCGCCGTGCGATTGGACATGCAACAAATCCCAGCCTCGGTGCGGGACGCGTTGATCGGACAATTGCGTCAAGGTTTCGACCAAGCGATGCAGCGTCAGGGCGGTGAAGAAGCCGAATCGGCACGCCAGTACGCCGAGCAATCGATGGAACAACTCGAACAAGTCATCAGCCAAACCGATGACCTGATGTTCGGCATCAACATCGACTCGGCCGGTCAACAGATCGTGGTCGATGCCTCGTTCACGGCGATCCCCGGTACGAAACTCGCCACCATGTACGCCGGTCAACAACCGATCCCGTCGGCCTACTCGATGGTCGTTCGCGACGGCGCGGCAGCGTATTTTCACGCCGCCAGTTCGATCGGTCCGGACGCCGCCGAACAGGCTCGCGCCGGTGTCGAAAATGCCCTCAAAATGATGGGCAGCGCGCTCGGTCAAACCGACAAACTCAACGAATCGGAGAAGGGCGAAGCCACCGAGGTGGCCAATCGGATCGCCGATCTCGTGCTCGCGTCCTATGAAGAAGGCAAACTTGACATGGGCGGCCTGATGCTCGCCGATGCGGGCAAAATGCAGTTCGTGTTCGGTTGTTTCCTCTCCGACGGCGGCGAAGCGGCATCGATCGTCAAAGACATCGCCAATAAACTCGAAGGCAGTGGCGACGCGCCCCGGTTCGAGTTCGATCGGGATACCTATCAAGGTGTGACGATGCACTTAGTCGAAGCCGGTATCCCAGCCGACGAAGACGAATTGCGAAAAGTCTTCGGCGAGACCGCCCGACTGCACATCGGTACCGGCGAAAAATCGGTTTACCTCGCGATGGGTGACCAGAGCGTCGATTTGCTCAAAGAGATGATCGACGCCGCTGCGAAACCGGCCGCCGTCGCGAGTGCCGACATCGGAACGTTCGAAATGAACATGATGCCGATTTTGCAATACGCCCAATCCGTAGAGTCCAACGAGTCCATCGCGTCGATGATTGACGCTCTCAGCCGCGCCACCGACGGCGGCAAATTACGAGTCACCACGACCCCGATCGACAACGGCCAATCCAGCCGCATCATACTCGGTGACGGCATGTTGCGAGCGATCGGCGGCGCCGTCCGCCAGGCTCAAATGAAGAAGATGCAAGAGAACGGCGGCGGTTTCTAAGTCGACCGGCGACTCCGCTCGCCGAGAGTGGGACTCAGTCGACCGGCGACTCCGCTCGCCGGGACTGCGGAACCTAGCTTCCGATCCAACCGTCTCGCCTCTTTCGGATGCGGACACTGACCTTGCCACAACATCAACAGGACGGGAGTTTCTCCCGTCCTGTTTTTGTTTAACTCCAACGGGGCGCTGTCTTCCCAGTGATGAAGTCGTACGTTTTTTGGGTGCTCTGATCGCAACAGGTTGCAACGCACCGACGCAACGCCTCCTTTGTTCGAGATTGTTGCCCAAGTCAGAATCGGCAAAAGAGTGTGAGCCTGGACAGGCTAACGTACGGATCGGGCAGTTACTTCGGGACCGTTCTTAAGCCGCATGACCAGTCGCAAGGGAGCGCAGGACCAGCCTCGGAACCCACACCGACAACACGATCGCGGCGACGACCGAGCAGGTGACCCCGACAATTTTGGCGACACTGAGTTCTTCACCGCTGGCCGCCGTCGCGCCGCAATAAACCCACAACCATTGTGGGATTGAACCGATTAGCGCGGCGATCGCATAGGGCATCCGCCGTGCCTTCGCGGCGCCCATCGTGTAACTGATCACGGTCGTCGGCAGCGGCGTCAAGCGTGTTAGTAAATGAAACATCACCCCGGCGTCACGCGCCGTGCTGGCGATCCGGTGCAGCAGCCGAGCGTTCTGCGGATCGAGTCCCGACTCGGGATCGAGCCCACTCGCGTCCGCGACGCCTGTTTGTGTTGGCGCATCGCCGTCGCGACTCGCCAACGACCAGCGACCGATTTGGTAATTCGCCATCGCGGAAACCAGCGCCGTCACCGAAAGAATCCAAGCCCCCTCGACGAATCCGAACAGACCTCCGGAGGCGAGTGAGACGAACGTCTTGGGTACGAAGACGCACATCAGTGCGGTCCCCATGACGATAAAACCGAGCGGGCCGAACCCACGCGATGAATCCAACCATTGCCGGCCCGTTTCGAGAGAATGTCCGGAGAGGAACCAAGACACGCCGAGGATCAAGATCCCGATCGGCACGAACCGGCGCGCCTCAGGCAACGCGTTTCACCGCTGGCGCGGAAACGTCCGCCTGTTCGGCTTTCAAGCGGGCGACGCCACGTTTTTGACGCACGAGTGCCAACGCCGCTTCGCCAATCCAGGTGTCCACGCGGTCTTGGCCGGGCGGCTCGGCACCGCGCAGATGCCGCCGTCCCGAATACGTCGCCGCATAAAGATGCAGTGCGGCTAAAATCGCGTCCGGTTTCGATTTGGCGATCCGGTCAGCCGTCGTGTAACCGGCGCCGACGAGAATCTGAGTTTCCCAGGCGAGCATCTCAGGCAATTGACACATTAAAATCGCTTGGCATCGCCACGCGACGAGCGTCTGCACCGTGATCCAGCGCGTCGCCAATCGCTCGGTCATCTTTTCAGGCGTCGCCGTGAGAAACTCGCCGACCGTCTCAATGCCGATCTCGGCAAACCGCGCAGCCGTCTTGGGGCCGATCGAGGGGGCGTCGACGAGTGGCGAGCCGATCAGCAAACGCACCTGCAAGTTCTCGGGCGGTACAAACGAAACCATCGCGGTCGGTGAATCCGACGTGGCATTGGGTGCGTTTTCATTCGCACTTTCGGCCGCGTTTTCCGTTTCGCCCGGGCTGCGTGATTCTTCGAGAATCCGGATCGCACCGCCGGTTTTCCGTTCGGCTCGCGATCGATTGAACTCGCGCTCTTGCGTGTGGATTTGACGCACGCGTTGGATGATCCTCAGTTCGCTGGGCAGGTTGTCTTCGAGTTTCCCCGTGGCTTCGAATTCGTCGATCAACGCGATGATTTTCTTTTGCTCGATACGATGTTCGATGAAACGAATCCAGCGTTGTCGCGGTATCCGAATCCCGGCCAACACGGTCGCCAGCGAGGTTCCTTGCCGGGGCAGCGGACGGCCGCGGGCGGCCTCGGCTTCCTGCGCAGCGCGTTCGATCACCCGCGCCCAACCGGTCACGCACAAACCAATGAGCTGGGCGAGGCAGCCGCGTGAAACACTGTCCAAACCCGACGGCGGGTCGCGGCGTCCGGATTTCAAATCGTAATGATCGAGTAACGTTGCGTAGTGGTCATGTGCCACCGAGGCGGACGCCAAAATCGCTTCGCCCAACCATCCCGGTGCGTCGGACAATTGGAACACCGTCCGCGAGGGATCGGATTGCCATTGCTGAAACAACGCGGCGTAGGATTTCGTGACGCTCCATTCGATCGGTCGGTGCAACACCTTTTCAATGGGCGTTTGTGCGGTGTGCAGCGGCATGACCGGGTCGGTGAAGTAGTGGCTCAACACGCCGGCCGCATGAGCCGCGTCGCTCCAACGATCGGTCCGCAAGTAACGTTGCATACGGTCATACCACTGGTGGGCGACTCGCGGAGCACCACCCCAATACCCGTCATCGACATGGATCACGTGGTTTTGGAAATCACGAAACCGCGTGTCGGGATCCTTTGCCCCGGTGAGATAACGTCGGTGATGCCGCAGCAAATGACCGACGAAACGCGAACCGGCGCCGGTGCCAACGAGCGGCAAGGCGTCAATCGCGAAATGATGATGCGTGCTTCGGCAATGGGCCGCACGCAGCATCGTCAACAACAGGTTGTTCGGGGTCGAGGTCACGTGTTTCACTCCAAGGTATGGTCGCTCGGCTCTGCGAGCCGAACGTGTTCACTCCGATCGCGTTCGGTTCGAAGAACCGAGCGTCGGCAGCACCCCACCACTACGCCGCTCGGCTAACGGACGCTTGCCGGGATTCCTGCACGCCGTACGCGGTCGCTTGGCGGGCGAGTCGTTGACGTAGCGAACGTCCGACTTGACCGCCCTCCATCGAATCGTAACTCAACACACGCTGCGTGAACGTGTCTCGTGTCAGCGGACGAAACTCGCAATGCCCGTCCGGAGGAGCGACCGCGCCGTAAATCGCTAACAAACGAAAGGCGTGGTCTTTTTCCGCGATCGCGAAATAGAGATCGTAAAGCTGATCAACGGTCAGCGTCGAAACGTCCATGAAAGGTCCAATAGCCACAGAGAGCATCCTTGCTAAAAAACGATTGGGTTAGGCCAGATCACTCGTGAGTATTCCAGACTCGGTGGCGAAGGGGCAAGAGTGAAACGAAAAACAACGGCAACAGGCGGTTTGCTTAACCGGCAAAGTTTATCACCGGTCGACAACGAAACCGGTTTTCTCGGCAACTTCCAATCTTCCCAGCGGATCGGTTATGCCGAACATTAGCGAATAGCCGGCGCGGTCAACCAAGTGGAGGACCCGGCGCCGTCCGAAGCGATCGGAACAACGAGTTGTCGTGGTGTGGGATTGCGACACTTGCTCGATGGACTGAAAACTTCTCAAAGTTGATAAAGGAACGGCGGAACAACGTTTGGGCACGTTGTACCCGCCGTTTTTTTTTAGTCCACGTAGCAGCGTCTCTCTGAGACGCTGAAATCGGCGAGTCTCAGAGAGACTCGCCTACATGCAAACTCAGGCCGCCGGGTTCAAATACGACGATAACCGTTCGGCTCGCGAAGGACTCTGCAATTTCGCAACCGCCTTGGCTTCAATCTGACGAACACGTTCCCGCGTGACCTTGAAAATCCGGCCGCACTCTTCGAGCGTGTAAGAGTATCCGTCGACCAAACCGTATCGCAAACGGATGATCTCACGCTCGCGGAACGTCAACGTTTTGAGCAGTTCATCAATCTTCGTTTTCAACATCCCAGCGGCGGCCATCCGCACCGGGTTGTCGTTCTCGTTGTCTTGAATGAACTCACCGAAACTGCTGTCCTCACCTTCGCCGACGGGGCGGTCCAAGCTGACCGGATGGCGACCGATCTCCATCACCCGGCGAACTTCTTCGATCGCCACTTCGGTCGATTCGGCGATCTCTTCGTAGGTCGGTTCGCGACGCAGCGTTTGAGTCAAACGTTTTTGTGCCTGACGCAGTTTGCTCAGCACGTCGATCATGTGAACCGGAATCCGGATCGTACGAGCTTGGTCGGCGATCGCTCGCGTGATCGCTTGACGAATCCACCATGTCGCATACGTGCTGAATTTGAAACCGCGGCGATACTCGTACTTGTCGACCGCACGCATCAATCCCGTATTGCCTTCTTGGATCAGATCGAGGAACGACAAACCGCGATTACGATACTTCTTCGCGATCGAAACGACGAGTCGCAGGTTACCCGCGCTGAGTTCGCGTTTGGTCACTTCGTATTGATCGAAGAACTTACGCGTCCGCACCATGCGGTTGTGCAAACTACGCGGGCTCTCTTGGGTGACGAGCATCAACTCGCGGAGTTCTTGACGCAGATCGGCGGCTTCGTCACGGCTGATCGCGTCCTTGCCGAGGTGATCAAGTCGCTCGCGGATGAAGTTCATCCGACCCGAGATCTTTTCGAGTTGGTGCAGCAGCGGCGTCACGCGGCGACTCCGCAGGCTGAGTTCCTCGACCAATTCGAGGCACTTGCGACGACGACGCAGGAACCGGTTTCGCACTTCCGTTTTCAGGCGTGGTGAAACGCTGCGACGAACCAGAATATCGAAATCAGCTTGGTTCTGTTCGATCAACGGTTCGAGCGTCCGCAGGTTGTGCGGCATCCGTTGCTGAATCTGTTCCTTGGTCAATCGTTCGGTCAACGAGACTTTGATCGTACGATCGAACGGCAGCTCGCCGCTGTTCACTTTCTTCAACACGTCGACGGTCGCCCGCATCGCGTAATCGGTTTCGAGCAACGAGCGGCGATATTGTTTCCGGGTGATCTCGATTTTCTTGGCCAACGAGATTTCTTCCTCGCGACTGAGCAACGGGATCTCGGCCATTTGCGAGAGGTACATGCGAATCGGATCTTCGCTCGCCTTGGGCAGATCAGCGGACGTGCCGAGGATCGGGCCGCCGGTGTCTTCGACGTCCGTCAATTCTTGCGACGCGCTACTGGCATCTTCCTCGGCATCGTCTTCGGCGACATCTTCGGCCGACGGCTCGAACACGTCATCGAGTTTGGCCATCTCACCTGACAGATCTTCGCCGTCACGCAGTCCGGCAACGTTGGTTTCGGCGGCCCGGCGCGTCATCTTGATCGCAGCCACGCGTTCTTGTTTTTCGGTCGCTTCGATCAACACGATGCCGCGTCGTTCGATCGCGAGCAGCAGGGTGTTGAGCTTCTCTGGGTTGACATCCTCGTCAGGCAGATAAGCGTTGACTTCATCGTAGGTCAGGTAGCCGTCCTTGGCACCGCGGGCGATGAGTTGCGAAAGAGTTTGATCCATCAATTGCATGTTTCTAACTTCGTGTTAAAAGGGTCACGCCCTAACAGAGGGCGGTTGAGTCCGTGCCAGTGTTCAGTCGACACACGCGAGAGCGGGAACACTCACGCACATCCGCCAGCACGGACTTGAAAAGCGGGAAAACAAAAAAGGTTCAGGTTCGGGAAAGGGAGGTAAGAGTAAAACGGGCGGGGGAAAGGGGTGAATAGGAAAGAGACTCCAAAGTTAACGCGGACTGTGTCGGATGCGTTCGGCGTCGATGATCGCTCGCAACACCGCGAGTTCTTCATCCTCGGGCAACGTGGCCGATTCGAGTTGCACGATCTGCCGCGATTTCTCGGCTTCGAACTCACGTTCGTGGAACCGGGTCAAGATCGTGGCGTAGCGTTCGCGAGGCCCTTCGGATAACCGATCGCCTCGCACCTCGATGCGTTGTTGTAGCGTGATGATTTGATTTTTCAAGAACTCATTTTCGATTAATGTCATTAACGAATCCGCGTTGAGTTCGTGGCCGTTGAGATCGAGTTCTTGGAACGCCGACAACATCATCTTGGACGTCGTCGAATGCAACCATTCCGGGTCGATCGCTTCGATCGCCATCGCGGCGACCTCGGGACTTTCAAGTAAAATCTCGAACAGTTCCCGTTCGACACCCGAGAGGGAATGAGAATCGTCGTCTCGCCGCGAGGGACGAGACGACGGACGCCGATGGGACGGCGCCGAAAACGAGTCATCGATTCCAAACATCGCCGCGTCCTCGGCGGCGGCGCCCGCGAAGGGGTCCGAGACGTTGACGTCGGAATAGGAATCGAGGTAAGAATCGAGTTGTGAATCCGATTGGGAAACGGGTTGGGAAACGGGTTGGGATTTTTGCGATGAGCGGGACACGCGTTCGGAATCCTTGCCGCCGGCGTCCGCCGAGGCTTGCTTCTGGTAACGCGATTTCTTGGCCTCACTCTCTTGCCTGGCCGCACGCATCGCATCGAGGCGGCGGGACATGCGATCGACCGGCAACTCGAACGTGCGGCTCATCCGCATCAATAACTGATCGACCTTGAGCGACGCCCGGTCGTCATTTTGCGGCACCTTCACGAACAGGCCGAGCAAGGTTTCGATCGCGGTGGTCACCCGGTGCGTGTCCCGAGTCAAATCCACACCGTCGATCAAGCGAGAAATCTTGTGATCGACCGCGTCGGGAGCCGAGGCCGCCATGTCGAGTAACGTTTTCGCCGGGTTCACGGCGAGGAAATCAGCCGGGTCGGCGTTGTCGGGCAACGTCAGAATTCGCAAATCCGCGTCCGCAGTCACGAACAATTCCAGCACCTCTTCGGCACGCCGGCGTCCGGCGTCGTCCCCGTCGAGCACCAACACCACACGCGGTGCGAACCGTTTCAGAACGCGAACGTGTTGTTGGGTGAGCGCCGTGCCCAACACGGCGACGGCATTTTCAATCCCGGCCATCCGTGTCGCGACGACGTCGGTGTAACCCTCCATCACCAACACTTCGCCAGCACTTCGGATCGCATCGCGGGCCAAATCGAGCCCGTAAAGTTCCGAGGATTTGTGATAGAGCAACGTTTCGGGTCCGTTGAAATACTTCGCACCCGCCGTCGCGGTCCCACCGGAGGCCGCCACGGTTCGCTCGGCGATCGCCGGAAGAATCCGTCCGCCCAACGAGATGACGCCGCCTTGAGCGTTGTTGATCGGGAACATCAACCGACCGCGAAAGAAGTCGTAACAACCGTCTGCACCGGAGCTGCCGCTGCCCGAGTTACTGCTTCCTGAACGTGATCGTGAACGGGCCACGCCGCAGGCGATCGCGACCTCGCCTGTGTAGTTCTTTCGTTTCAGTAAATTGACGGCGAAATCCCACGAGTCGGGAGCGAACCCGATCCGGAATCGTTTGCGGTTTTCGTCATCGATGCCGCGGGAGGCGAGATAGTCCCACGCCATTTTCGCGTCATCGGTCTTGCGAGCGTCAAGCTGTTCGTAATATGCCTGGGCGACTTCCTTGATCGCCCCGACCAGGGTCGGTTTGTCGTTCGGATCACCGGGCTGGGTTTTTGGCCCGCGACGAAATTCGGGCAGTTCAATGCCGGCACGTTCGGCGAGCATTCGCAGCGCCGTGGGGAAATCGAGCCCCTCCCGCTGCATCACATAGCTGAACACGTCACCGCCAATGTCGCATACCCAACACTTCCACGATTGCCGCTCGGGGTTCACCGTCATCGACGGTTTGGTGTCGTTGTGGAAAGGGCAGCGGACGACGAAGTTCCGCCCCTGGGGACGCATTTCCAGATCACGACCGATGACATCGACAATGTCAGACGCCGTGCGCACTCGCTCTTTGATGTCGAAGTCCGTCTGGAATGACAAACCAGCGCTCCTGCCAGTAACGTCGTTGAAGTTTGAAAGCAGTTCTCGTTAGAAAACTCGTTCTCGTTCTTCTCCGACACGATTGCGGTATGACAAAAACCGGTGGTGTCGATGTGCGGATTTGCGAATCAACCCGGTGCGGGTCGGACTCGCCGATCGGCCATGTCGCCAACAGCAAATGCCGTGAGTGAATCGGTCAACCCGCTCCATCACCATCGTGATGGTTGCGTCACCCGTCCTAGGTGACCGGCCCGAACGAACCCGCAATTCTCGCGGTTCGAACGATCTCGCCGAGGCAAATTTCGAATTCGTGTACGTCCCTGTAGCGTCGTGTCTCAACCGGGCCGGGGACGTGTCTCCCGAGACGCGTCCCTGAAGAAAACGCCGGTTAGCCGCTTCGTTACAAGCTAAACCGCATTCTGCAACGAGTCCTGAAACGCGTCAAGAGCAATCTTCCGCCAAACTTGAGCCGAAATCAGAAAATTCCGCGAACTCGTTTCCACTGCACAAATCGCTGTACTTGGACCGCGAAACATCCCCTGTATTTGCTGTTTCGCTTTTCCAAGTGCTGGTGTGCTAAGCAGGTATGGGGAATTCATTCCGCATAACTCAATTAGCCGTTTTGGCGTTAGCCACGGTTGTCACGCAATAACCGGGGCTAGCGCCCAAACGGCTAACAAAACCAACCCTCATTTTTAGCTGTCCCAGACCACTAGCGTCAAAACGGCTCACTCAGACATCAGCCTCCCCAGCTTCGCTCGGGAGGGTGAAGACTCCACCTTGAGAATCCACGCGACCTTCGCTTTAGCCGGGGATCGCGTACTCGGTATCGCGCAAGACCCCGGGTTGAGGGATGGGGTATTTTCCGTCGGCGTCGGGCATCACGGGGGCGGGGCCGTCGACGGTGAGAGAGGCCACGTCGGGGGCGAATTCGTGCGGGCAGTTTCGCATTTGCTCCAACGTGATTTCTTGACCCGTGTGCGCTGCCATCCGGCCCATGCTCGTCACGAGACTCGCTTCGACCCCTCGGTACACCTCGTTGTACGGTAGATCGTTAATGATCGCGTCGACGAGGTCGACCCATTCCATCCGGTACGGGTTCGGCTCGGGTTGCGGGAACTTCCAACGCTCGGTGCGACGTTTGAACAATTGATCGTCAAAGATCGCCACGTTGCCGGGGGTATGGCCGGATTTGCTGATAATGGCGGAGCCTTTGGTGCCGTGTGCGAAGCTCGACATATCGTTGCGACAGCCGACGATGGTGCGTCCGCCGAAGAACAGTTTCGCGCCGTCTTCGTAGGTGTACTCGACGCTGTAGTGATCGAAGTTTTGGTCGATGTAATCGCCTCGGTAGTGTCGTCCTCCGGTGGCTTGGGCCTTGACGGGCCAGGCGTTTTTCATCCACGACGTTTCATCGATTTGGTGGATATAGAAATCGCTGAACAACCCGCCGCTGGCCCAGAGAAAACTGTGGAACCGTTCGATTTGCCAGAGCACTTCGGATTCGCCCTCCGGTTTAGGCAGAGAGTGCGCCGAGGCGACCGGGCCGTGCATCCGGTAGGCTCGCATGGTGAGGATGTCGCCGATCTCGCCGTCTTGGATTCGTTGGTGCAGTTCTTGGCGGGCGCGGCAGTGGCGGACCATCAAACCGACGCCGCATTTCAGATTTTTCTCGTCGGCTTTTTTGGCCAGTTCGAGCATTTCCAGGGATTTCGGGCCGTCGGCGGTGAGCGGTTTTTCCATGAACACGTGCAGCCCGCGTTCGATCGCGTAGGCGAAGTGCAGCGGGCGGAACGCGAGCGGCGTGGTCAGGATCACGATGTCGCCGGGTCGGAGGGCGTCCATCGCGTTTTTGTAACTGTCGAATCCGATGAATTGCCGTTCTTCGGGGACGTCGACTTTGTCGGGCTGGTTGGTAAATTGGTTGGAGAGAGCGCCGATGCTTGATTGCATACGTGAGGTTCGCACGTCGGCCATCGCGACGATTTTTGTTTTCGCGTTTTCGACGAGCAGGGCATCGTTGGCGGCCCCGGTGCCTCGCCCGCCGCAGCCGACCAGGGCGAGCCGGACCTCGCTGTCGCCGGGTTCTTCACCGTGAACGCTCGATGCACCGGGGGAAGAGAGCAGCGTGCCGAGCATCGCGGCGCCGGTCGCGGCGGATTGAACGAAATTTCGTCGTGGGAGTGGGGAGGTCATCGCGAACGTTCCTAATCATTAACGGGGGTGAAAAAAGGTTTGGGTTAATATCACTCACTGATCCTAACCCAACGCGTTAGCGAGGGATTGATGTTGCAGTCCCTCGCTAACGCGTCGGGTTAGGATCGGAAAATCTGGCGAGTCCGCTCAATCGCTGAATCCGGTGGCGGAATTCCAGAACGCATTCATCGTACTCGCATCGGGCACGTCGAGTGGGCGAACGACCCGAAAACCGAGCCACTGGGCGTCGGTGTGGTACCACATGCTACGTGGTAACTGCGGGTCTTGATCCTTCCAACTGGAATCACTGCCGCGGCGGACCGTGCTCCGCAGCATTTCCGGATCGTCGTCCCAACTGCCGCCGCGAACGCAGCGTGGATAAAGCCGCTCGGGCAGGATCAGCGGGTTGCTCGCGCCGGCCGAAATCCCGCCGTGGTCGTCGGTGTACGCGTCGGCGACCCACTCGGCGACGTTCCCGTGCATGTCAAAGAGTCCCCAAGGATTGGGTTTCTTCGTTCCGACGGTTTGATATTTGTCGTCGCTGTTGTCGTAATACCAGGCGTGGTCATCCATGTCGTCATCGCCGAATGAGAACGGGGTCGTCGTGCCGGCGCGGCAGGCGTATTCCCATTCCGCCTCGGTCGGCAATCGGTAAAAATGACCGGTTTGGGCGGACAGCCATTGGCAGTATTTGTTGGCGGCGTGGTGCGTCATGCTGATCGCCGGGAACCCCGATTGGCCCATGCCGAAACTCATTTCGGTGTACGGCGGGGTGGGTTGGCTGATGCCGTCGACGAGGGTGTGAACGTCGGCATCGAAATCGATCCGCGCCCCGTGTTTTTTCCGATCGACTTGGGTGATCATGAACGGTTCGTACTCGTCCCAGGTGACTTCGCAGCTCCCCATCCAGAACGGGGAAACGGCGACCTCGACGGCGGGTTTTTCGTTCTCTGCCGCATCCGAATCCTCGTCGCCGGCACCCAACACGAACCGGCCTCCGGGGATCGGGATCATGTCGAATTCGGCGCCGGTGGCGGGGATGGTTTCTCGGTACTTCTCGTGCGAGTTTTCCGGCGACTGCTTCGCCGGCTCGACGATCAGGGCATGAATTTTCTCGACCAATTCGGCGTTGTCGCAAGAGACGATTTCACGTCGGGGTGCGTCGGAAAGCAGCACGCGGGCCGAGCCGATCAGGGCGAACGCAAAAAAGAAAGCCAAAGTGAGACGTGTCATCGTTTTCCACGAGATCGAGTTGGACGAGAGGTGGGGGGAAAGAAACGAACGGTTCGTTTGATGCCGACACCATTGTACTCGGCCCGCGTCGGTGGAGGTGATGGTCGAACGCGGAGATTTCCTGATTTCAAAGCCACCGTTTCTGATCTCGATTTTCGCAGTTGGAAGTCCGATTGTTCGCCACGAATCACACGAATTCCCGCGAATCCATTCCTTTTCCTCTCGTGCCGATTCGTGGCAAAAAAAACAATGGCCCGCTTAATCGTTGGGGAAAAACCAGCGTTTCGAACGGGACGCGGGCGTCCCGCCTTTTTATACCCCACAACTTTATCCCGAAGGGATTTCAGCGATTAGCCGGTGGTTGAGCGAAGCGACACCACCGGATCACGAACGAATATGGACGCCACCTACCCCGAAGGGGTGACAGCAATCCCAGTGAAAACCAAACTCTGGCGAGTTCGGCTACAACAGTTATCGATCCCGCGTTCCTAAGTTCCCCTCCGCGATTTTCGCGCGTCGGTAATCCCCCGGTGGCATCCCGAACGTTTTGCGGAATTGGCGTGAAAAGGCACTTTGGTTTGCGTAGCCGATATCGAGCGCGATCGCGATGATCGGTTCTCGGGAATTCCGCAGCTTTTTCGCAGCGGCGTCCATCCGCAATTGCAGGATCAATTGGGCCGTCGTCAGGCCGAACAGTTCCCTCATCCGCTGGTCGATTTGCCAGACCGAGAAATGGACCATCTCGGCGAGGTCGGGAGTCTTCAGCGGGGTGGACAAATTGGCTTTCGCGAACTCGACCACTTTCGAAACCGAAGTGAACACCTCCCGGTCTTGATCGGCGGATTGCAGGTCACGAGAAATGCCGACCAATCCGATCGTGACGCCCGCTTTATCCTTCAGAGGCAATTTGGTGGTCATGCACCAACCGGTTTTTCGCCTCGGGTACGGGTGCTGTTCCATCTCGTTGAGGAGCGGTCGGCCGGTGCGGATCAGTTCGAGGTCTTGGCTGAGAAAATAATTGCCCAGCGGTTGCGGGTGCACCTCCGCAGCGGTTCGACCGATCAGCGACGTTTTATCCCGGCAACCACAACGGCTCACCAGCGTTTGATTGACGACGAGATAGCGGCCCGCATCATCTTTGACGAAGAACGTCATGTTGTCGAACTGGTCGAACAATTCCGCCGCCACCACCGGGTCGGCGAGACGGTTGAGGAATTGCTCCATCGAAGCGGGGTTGGTTATGTTAGACATGGCGAGAGTTTAGCTACCACTGGCGGTTGAATTGTGCGCGGGATGCAGTGGAGTTCTTTGTTTTGCGTTGAGCGGTGATCTTGGAGTCTACTAGAATACAGGTTATGAAAAATCTCGTTATCATCGATACCCACACCGGCGGCGAACCGACCCGAGTCGTTTTTTCTGATCGTGCATCCGGTCTGCCCCCTCTCGATGGCACCGGGGATGGACTCGCAGATCCTGTCGGAGAGGCACTCCGAAAACTCGACGAGGCGGCGGCCCTGGGGGCCTGCGTGATTCGAGATTACTTGCGAGACCACGCTGACTTTGTCCGGCGTAGTCTCGTCAACGAGCCTCGCGGTAGTGATTTTATGGTCGGTGCATGGGTTTCGCTGGCGAGTGGGGCTTCGCTGGCGAGTGGGGCTTCGCTAGCGAGTGGGGTTTCGCTAGCGAGTGGGGCGAAACACATCGCTTCAGTGGTCTTTTTCAACAATGTTGGGTATCTCGGCATGTGCGGGCACGGATTGATCGGCGTGGTCGAAGCGATGCGGCATCGCGGGCAAATTTCCGCCGGGAAGTACTGTTTCGACACGCCTGCCGGTGACGTTTCCTTCACGCTGCATGAGGACCACGGCGTCACGTTCGACAACGTGCCGAGTTATCGATACCGCAAGGACGTTTCGGTTCGGGTGAGCGATCCCATGGAAAACGGCAGCGAACTCACCTTTGTCGGTGACATCGCGTACAGCGGCAATTGGTTTTTCCTCGTCGATGTTCCAGCGATTGAGTTTGCGGCTCGGGCCGACCTGCTGGCAACCTGCCAAGCGATCCGCGATACACTTTGTCGCGAAGCGATCACCGGGGCCGAGCACGGCGAAATCGATCACATCGAACTCGGATCGATCCTTCATCTGGATGATTCTGAATTGACCGATGGTCTCCCCGCTGCGCAGACCGGGCAGAGTTTCGTATTGTGTCCGGGAGGCCACTACGACCGATCGCCGTGCGGGACGGGGACCTCTGCCAAGGTCGCGTGTCTTGCCGCCGACGGGAAATTACATCCCGGCGAAACGTGGATCCAGGAATCCGTCATCGGCAGCCGGTTTTCGGCGTCCTACCGTGTGGCGGAAGACGCTGGTTTCGGCCCGAACCCGAATGTGATCGTCTCGGTCCAAGGACGTGCTTTCGTCACCGCGGAAATCACCGTTGTCTTCGACCCGGACGATCCGTTCCGGTTTGGAATCATGCCCCCCCTTCCGATCGCGGCCGATTCCGCCGCGTTGCCGTCACCCACCGCGATCGAGTCTCACCATGCCCGCGGCGAAACATCGGCAAGGCACTGCGAGACGCCTCAAACTCTCTAATGGAAATTCGAATGTCGGCGTTTCGTCCCCATGTCACGATCATTGGCGGCGGTGTGATCGGTTGCTGGTCCGCGTATTACTTGGCACAAAAAGGCTGCCGTGTGACGCTGGTCGAACGCAACTCCATCGGCTCCGGTGCATCGTCTGGTAATTGCGGTTACCTTTGTCCGAGTCACGTGATGCCCCTCTGCGGCCCCGGCGCGATTCGTCATGCGCTGCCGCATTTGCTGCGACGCGACGGGGCCCTTTCGGTTCCCGCCCGGTTCGATCCGACGTTGTGGCGTTGGTTGATGGCGTTCCCTCGATACTGCACTGCCGATCATCAAACGAAGGCCGCCGTCGCTCGCGACCGGTTACTGAAATCATCCGCCGGTCTTTACGCGGAGTACCTGGCCGATCGCGGGGCCGAGTGTCGCTGGGATTCCAAAGGGTTGTTGCTCGTCCATCGAGGCCAGAAAACTCTCGACGGTTTCCAAGCGACGGCCGACCGATTGGCCAGTGAATTCGACATCCATCCGGTGCGATTGGAAGGTGCCGCGCTCGTGAATCATGAGCCCACACTCATCGATTCCCTCGCCGGCGGTTGGCTGTTCCCCGCCGACACGCATTTGGATCCAGCCCGTTTGATGCAGCGATTGCACCAGGACCTCCGCGACCTGAATGTGGAGATTATGCAGAACACCGAAGTCCTCCGCATGGACATGACCAAGGGCAAGGTCGGTTCGCTCAAAACCTCCAGCGGTGATTTGAAAGTCGAGCAACTCGTGCTCGCCACGGGAGCGGAAACGCCCCGGTTCGCGTCCGATTTGAAGTGCCGCATTCCGGTCGTTCCCGGCAAAGGTTACTCGATGACCTTTGGCAATGCCGATGAGAACACGACGGCATCGTGGCCTCAGGTACCGATGATTTTCGAAGACACCCATGTCGCCATCACTCCGTTTGGGGAAGAGTTGCGAGTGGGTTCGACGATGCAGCTCACCGGGTACGACCGGACGATCGATCCGCGCCGGTTGCAGATGATTCGCAACGATGCCCAAAGCTATTTGCGACATCCGATCGTGGGCGATCCGCACGGGACTTGGGTCGGATGGCGTCCGATGAGCGTGGACGATATCCCCTGCATCGATCGGGCACCGGCGGTTGAGAACGCTTGGGTCGCCACGGGCAACGGGATGGTCGGCATGTCGACCGGCACCGCTTCGGGACACTTGATCGCCGATTTGATCTGCGGCGACACCCCCGTCATCGATCCTCGCCCCTACTCACTGTCACGGTTCGGACGTCTGAGGCAATCGAAACCGTCTGTCGGGAAACCGACCGCACTGCCGGCCTGAACAGATTGTGTCACTTGGAAGTGCGATCCGCAAAAAAAGTGGCCACTGACAAAAGCCAGTGACCACTTATTCGGAGAGCCGCTATTGATCGTCAACGCTCGACCTAGAAATCTCCGGACATCACTTCGCTGCTAGCACGTGTCCCGAGTGCTCCCCAGAGTCCGAAGGGGCTCTGCACGCCGGCGGGATTGACGCCACCACTGCGGACCGTCATCGGCTGCATGCCGTTGGTCGAGGAGTTGATCGAGTCGGTGATGAACCTCACCGCCCCGTCGGTCATCAGTACGTGGACGCCGCCTTGGTGGCGGCTGGTAACCGCAAAGATCCCCCCGCCCCAATCGTCACCCTGGTACTGGGTCATGATGCAACTCGGTCCGTTCGGGCTGACCACAGTGGAAATACCCGTGTTGCAGGCAACCGAATCGGTCCACCAGCGTCCTTTGTTGGCCTGACCACCGAACCCGCCGTAGCCGAGTACATCGAAACTGGGGTTGTAAAACTGCGGTCGCTGTGGATCGATGACGGCCAAGCATTCGTTCTTTTCGATCATCTCGTAACCCGCCGTATCGCCGTCGGCAAAGACGGCAGCGGACCCGACCAAGCCTCGGTCACCGTTGTCGGTGGCGATTTCGCCCATCGCAATGGTGTTGCTCAAACCATCGAGACAATCACGGAACTTCATGGATCGCTGCCAAACCCACATCCCCCGCTGGGAAGCGCGATCGCCGTCCCAGGTCGGCCAATACCATGTCAACCACCAGCTCGCATCGCCATAATTATAAGCATAATTGAATCGTCCGATCCCGATCGAAGGAGCCGGGTCCGAGGGGCAACGGAATGTCTGGATTTCGTTCCGGTTTGGGGTGTAGTTCGTATCCCACGGCATACCACCAAATGCGGCATATGCGATACCCGTATCGTTGATGTGCGGATTGGAAATCTGCTCCCACATCGCCTGTTGCTCGATGAATGGGAGGATCGCCACATTGGGCCCCAATCCTCTCCAATTCACATTATTGTCGTTGCGACTGAGCGGGAGTTGGTTGAACGCAGCGTGGTAATTGTGCAGCCCCAAACCGAGTTGCTTGAAGTTGTTGGAACAACTCATCCGACGGGCCGCTTCACGGGCGGCCTGGACTGCGGGCAAAAGGAGTCCTACGAGAACGCCGATGATGGCGATCACGACAAGAAGTTCAACGAGCGTGAACCCGTTTTTTTTGAGTCGATTCATTTGGAAACTTTCAGAAGAAAGGAAACGTGTAGTGAGATGACACCATCTCACTTCATCAGAAAACTCGAGTTTGAATTCTCGAAACGGCCCGGGGGGATGATAGGAATGAAGGGCGGTTCTGTTTTGATGTTTACGATTCGATCGTATGATTCGGCGCTATCTGCCAGGTGCCTGACTTGGTCCTCCCGTGGGTGGTTGCCGCTCGTTCAGCTTGGCGAGGTCGGCGGCGTCTTCTCCTGACGGTTTGGGCAAGGCCACGGCCTCGTTGTCGGATGAGCAACCCGTGATCGCGAGCCCAGCAAAGGCAAGGAAAATGAACAAAACGGGGGTGAGTCGATGCATCAAAAAATCCTACTAAAAACAAGAAAAAACAGAGTGGTCAGGTGCCACGGGCAGACGACAGAAATACTGAAGTAGAGAATTCAGTAACCTGGTACCAACAGTGGGTGGTGTGCGAATGACCCAACGCAAGAGTCCGGTTAAACAGAGTAAGGCTCACTAAGATGGGCTCAGACGATAGACCCCAGCGGAGACCCTATGAGAAATGATCGGCTCCGATTGGAGCGAAACGCTATTCGCTCGGATCGGCAAATTGCACTCGTAACACCGCATGACACGATCCTAGCAGCGACCCTTTTCGGTGCTATGCGAAGCACGTAATGGACAATGCCTTTTTGCGCACAGCGAGTGATCATCACCTCAACCGTCGCCTTCGGAAATGTTTCGTCGCTTGAGACCGGTTCGTCGCTTGGGACCGGTTCGTCGCTTGGGACCACTGTCCCGAGCGAGCAATTGGATGACCGCTCGCCGCAAAGCTCATTCGGACGGGACAAAGATCCCATCCTGGTCTGCTCAAAAGAAACGCTTTTGAGCAGACCAGTCCCATCCTACGTTCGAAAATGCTTCACAGCGTTCCGCTTCGGCGAACGCGGTTCACTCTCTCGAATCTCCTCAGCCGCAAACGGCCATTTCGTCGGCTTCTTCTTCGCTGACGATGGCGTCGTCTTAATTCAGGTCATCCTCTTCGAACCCGAACTGTTCGAATTGTTCGTCGTTGAGTTGGACGGAGCCGAGTGGACGTAGCCGAGTGGACGGAGCCGAGTGGACGGAGGACTTCGAGGACTTCGCTGCACGTCGAGAATATCCGCCCGGGGCGATGCTTGTAATCGTCCATGGCGTTCATGAAATCGACTTCGTGATCGGAGTCATTCTGTTCGCAGGTCGATGTGCCGGCGGCGTTGTTTCGGACGACAAAAAACAACTGCGAATCGGCGATTCAAACAGCGACCGGTATTTTTTCGCAGGAATCAACGACCCCACCGGTTCGGTATAAATGCCTGGAATTAATGGGGGTGCCTATCTCGCCGCTGGGCACCTCGATCACGCCATCGGCGTCAACCAGGAAACGTCGGAAATCGACTCCAACGGCAGCATTCTCCTGTCGTCACTCGCCAACGCAGATTTCCCCCACGGGAATTCGGACGCGGCCCGCACGTTGGCAGGTCGATGCCTGGCGATTGATCCGAACGACCGCGCATGCACCCGTATTTTCGAGGAGATTGGCTAGGATTACGGGGGAATCGGGTGCCTTCGGAACAGCGAAGGCGTGTTAATTTGTTCAGATTGCGGATTAGAGGGGATTTAGGGTGCTCTCCACTTTCATCTTCAAAATCGCGAGATAGACTGTAAATAGGCCCGCAAATTAGTAGGGCCACTTTGCGTCCTGACGGGGTGCGTGGGGTAATGGGATTAGCATGTAACGGCTGCGTATTTCAGCGTTCCTCGCACCCCTTCAGGCCGCAAATAGGTCGATTTTCAGACGGTGATCAGTCGCTGATACAAGATCGGGCCGAACACCAAGACGCCGATCGTAACCGCAGTGAAGGCGGCCATCAGAACGGCTGCGGCGGCGACATCGAGCGCCCGCCCGATTCGCTCGTCGTGCTGCGGATGAATCACCGCGACGATCAGTTCGATCGCACTGTTGAGCAACTCCGCCGTCCAAACCCCTCCGATGGCGATCACCAGGGCGATCCACTGCCAAAGTTCGAGCCCGAGAACGGCGGCGAGTCCGATCACGAGCACGGTCGCGGCGGCGTGGAAATGGAAACTGTTCTGATCCCGAGCGGCCCAAAAGAGTCCAGAGAACGCGACGCGGAATTTCGTGATCCAGGATCCCAGCATCGCGTGTTACTCCAACCCCTCGATGCCCGGTGGCGGGATCAATTGTCCGCCGAGGCGGCGTAATCGCGACGAGGGCAGGAACCGTGGCTCGATCACGAACCCGAAACTCGTGTTGTCCCGTCCGGCATCCACGTTAGCACCGATCTGCATCAAGAACGATTCTCCGATCCGAGTCAAACCGATGGTCTGCCCGACGTTGCCGATTTCGCCGAAGTCGTAGGTATTGCCCAACGAGACGATCCATTTTTCGTTCAATCGATGGTCGAGCTGGGTTCTCAATACCGTGCTGCTGATCGGTCCTTCGAGCGAGAGCAATCCGATGAAGAAATCGCCGACACCGGGCCGGCTCGTGCGAATCCCGCCGCTGATCGAACGCAGTCCGTCGTCAAAGAAATCGATGTACCCGTCGCTGAGCAATGTCACCCGGTCGCCAAGGTTGTACTGGGCATCGAAAATCGTGGGCCCGACGGTTTCACCAAAGTTGTCACGGTCGTTCTTGGGAAACAAAATCGTTTCGATATCAAAACGAAAGAGGTCCACGATCCGTTCCCGCCCGGGCAATCCGCGTTTGGTTTGAAAACGATGCTTCATTCCCAGACGCAGTTGTTGCAGGTCGTCGGCGATCGTATCGCTCGGGCTGGTTACGTTGCGCTGGATGCCCTGGCGCAAGGCGTAACTGCGAGGGTCAAAGCGATCGGGCAGGGTGCCGCCGAAGGTATCGAACATGAAAAACCGCCGGAACTCTTCTTGGGCGTTGTCGTCGAGCGGATCGTAATACGGCAGCTCCTCGTAATTCGTGTTGCTATCAGCGTAGAGGTATTCCGCCGAGAGATCGATTTTGTGCGCCAACCCGCGAACGTTCAAGAGGCTGGATTGGATTGTCGGATCGACTCGCGATATCGGCAGGTTCGCGCGGATTCCCCCGCCGCCCCACAGCCGCGTCACGTCCTCACCGTTGACACCTTCGCCGAAATGCGAGGCCTCACCGATTGCGAACGGGACGATCTTCACCGCGCCGGCTTGAATGGGAGCGGAGATCTCGTGCTGGGTTTGCGCGACGATTCCCTCGCGTGCGAATTCGCCTGGCAACGTCGCCGTCACCGCAGCGACGGCCGGATCGATCGGTTTCTCGGCCGGGTTGAGTCGTTGATAGCCGACCTGATTGTGCATCGACCAGGTCAGACGATCGCCTAACAACGACCCACCGAGTGCGTAATGATTGAGCGAGGGCAGACGCTCGGTTTCCTGGAAGAAATCGTTGATTTGGACGTTGAAATTCGCATCGAGCAATTGCGAGCCCGCGTATTTGCGGAGTCTCAAACCGGTGGTCCGGTCGGCGTCGTTGTCCCATTCCTGTTCGAAATACTGTTCGAGAAAATTGCGATCGCTGAGGTATCCGATTTCCGCCATGAACTCCCAATCGTTAGGGAGATAGTGTCGATGTCGCAACGTCGTCCGTCCACGAATGTCCGCCTCGGGAACGAGTTCGCGGCGTCCGGCCCCGAGCACGTCCAACCCGTCGTCTTTGATAATGTAGCTGTCGTAGGTACCACGGACGGGCCCGGAAATGCCGAACAAACTTGATCGGTTGTAGGTCGTTCGGCCCCCGATGGCCGGTCCCCGTTCGCTCAGATAATCGGTCAACAAGGTCGACTCGACGCCATCGGGCGAGTTCATCCCTAGCAATTGGAACAGATCCCATTCCAGCAAAACCTGGGTACCGAAGATATCGTCGGTTTGGAGATCGGCGCCGGTCAAGTAGAACGTCGGTTGTCGCAGCGGCGTGGAAAACCGTGGCCAGTAAAACGCGGGGACGCCGCCGAGATAGACGAAATTCCCACCCGACGAAACATACGGTTCCGTATCCGGGATCACCTGACCGCTCGCCTCGTCGTAACGCGTGATCGGTCGCTGCGTGAGTGACAATTCGTTGCTTTGCAGCCAATACTGCGGCACACCCATGCGGCTGCTCGTGACGGCGGCATTGTTGGCCACGAACGATCCGCGGGCGACCTGACGCATCGTTTCGGCTTTGACTCGCACGTGCCCCTGTTGTTGCGGGATCGCCCCGATCACCTCGGCATCGAGGATCACGCCGACTTCGCGAGCGGCGTTGTAGTACATCGCTTCGGCGTAAATGGTTTGCTCGCCCTGGCGGACCACGATGTCGCCTTCGAGATACATTTCCCCCTCGGTCGATCCGGCACCGGCGGCACCCGTGAGGATATCCCCGAGCGGTGGCGTCCAAGCCACGATGCGGTTGGCCGACAGCGACACCGTGCCCAACGGCATCCGCAATCCGGTCGGAGTTTGTGCGACAACATCGCGGACGAGGACCGTGACACCGCCTCGGGCAATCCAGATGGATTCGTTTTCAGTGACCCGGTTGATCATGCTGATGTCGGCCGGTCGCGACGCACCGCGAGATAAAAATTCAATACTTTTGGTTCCCCCGCCGATCGAGTAACCCCATTCACCCGTCGCGCCGCCATCGGAGATCATGATCGGCGACTCGGGCAACGGCATCACCGGATCGGCGAACCCTGGCTCGGCCATCGGCGAATTCGAAACGATCGGGTTGGTAAACGGCGCACCCGGAAACTCTGCACTAGGAAACGGCGGATCGGCGATCGTGGGCGCGGGGTATGCCCTCATGCCGTCTCGATTTTGCAATGGCGGGGCATCGGTTCGGATCGGCGGTGGCAGAGTTTGCTCCGAGTGATCAGTAACGATCCCCGAATCATCGAACACCAACCCGCTCGGCGGCATGCCTTGGGTGTTCCGCGACGCGCCTCCTGTATCGGGCAGTTGCCTCGTATCGGACAACGGTGTCGGCGTCGGCGTCGGCGTCGGCGTCGGTGTCGGAATCATCATCGGCTCGACGTACTGCACCGGCGCGACCAAGCCCGAATCGGGATTGCCGAAACCTGGGTTCGTGTTGGGAGGCGTGAGACCGAGTTTCGTCCACCATCCGGCAGGAACCTCCGTCTTACCCCGATACTGAGTCGCCTCAATCTCCGGCGGTGAATCGAGTTTCAAACTCGCGACGACCGGTTGGCGAAACGGTTGCCCGGCACCGTTCTGGACCTGATCCATCAACAAATCGACACGAATCGATTTCCCAAGCCCATCGACGACAAAAAAGATCGAATCGGCCTGAAACCGTTTCCCGTCATGTTCTAAAACACAGCCACCGCGCAGCAACGTGCAATCGAGCGGCGCGTCGTTTGCGGAATTCCGAGAGTTTCCAGAATTATTTTCTTGCGATCGAGACGACGCATCCCAGGAATTCGGTATTTGCCACCGATGCACGCAGTCGCCTCGGACCCGCATCACCGGATCGGCGTACGAAACCAAGGCGTCCCCGACGCTCAGCAGCCCCCAAACCAACGCGATGACCGCCCATCGGAACGGTAAGGAACGCGCAGCAACGAACCCCGGTCGAGCAAAATTTATTTTTTGAAGTGACCGAGGTGGCGGTTCGTTGGGGAGCGGGACAGTGGCCAAAAAGGCAACTTCAGCGAGGGAATGGTTGCAAAACACGAAGAAAGCACGATGAAATTCAGATCGAACCGCGGCGGACCCGGCACGACTTTAGGACATTACGAAAGCGAACGAGGTATCCACAAGCCAAATTTCTCTCGACTTGAAAACAACTTTCCTGCGTATCATTCGGTGATGACCCAACGCCTCTCCACCCAACGCCAGAACACATCACGCTTCGATGCCGGAAAGTTTCCCGCTATCCTCGCGATGATCGTGTTGTGTGTGTGGCCGGCGTGGGCACAACCGTGCCAGTGTTCTGCTACTGCGGCGGCTTCGTTCGTTCAAAACAACGCTCAACCGCTCGCACCCGCTGCTGCACCGACCTCCTCAACGGCTTCATCGCCGAAATGCGAGCAATGTTGCCAAACCGATGCGGCAGAAACGGCCCACCGCCTTGCCGATTCGGAAGCAGGAGTCTGCTCTTGCTGCGATAGCGACGAATGTTCGTGCGACGTTCGCGTCCGCGGCGTCCAACGATTGAGATCGACGGTCGTGTCCGTTGAAACTCAACTCGACACCCCCCTCGCTTCGCTAGACTTCCTCGGCTCGTTGTCTTTGGCCGCGCAGACGCCGCAGCGTTTCTCCTCTTCATTCTTGCTGCGTGATGATTCTGGGGTCGCCTTGACTGCGCCCGATCGTCTCGCCGTTCTTTGCGTTTGGTTGATTTAACAGGCATTCGAAACCTCGATCTCGAATGTTTTGTTGATGATGAAAACCCAATTTTAGGAATGAAAGAATGTTACGTACTACCATTACCGTTGCCGCTGTTCTGCTCGTCGGCACCCTGGCCGCGTTCACGTTACACAGTAACGTCACCGCAGGCGTCGGCTCCACAGGCGTCGGCTCCGAAGTCAGCAGCACGTTCACCGGATGCCCGTGTGGACAATGTGAAGCCGGTTGCTCGTGCTGTCTCGACGATGTTTGCACCTGTACCGATTGCGTCTGCGAAACGTGCGGATGCAACTCCGGAGAATCGGCCTGCTGTGCCGAGAAATCCGCTTGCTGTGCGGATAAGGCATCGTGTTGCACCGAGAAATCGGCCTGCCGTGATGCGAAAACTGCAGGAACCGCTGAAACCACCGTGGCCGCTTCCGTGGAAACGGATGCCGAGTGTGCGTGTGGCGAATGCGACAAAGACTGCACGTGCTGCAGCAGCGACGACGTTGACTGCGCCGATTGCAAGTGCGACGCGTGCAAGTGTGAAGATTGCCAAACGGAAGAAGCGGCCGCCTAAGGCCAGCATCCGTTTGAGATGATCCTCGGATCAATCATTTTTTTAGCCTGACTCTCCGAGTCGGGCGTGATAAGGGATACCCATACTCGACTCAAAGAGTCGAGATACGCAAAAACGCAACACCAAAACGAACGCGTCGGGTTAGGATTACCAGATCCCCCACTGCTCAACACTCCTCCTGTGACCCGTGCAACTCTCGCGGGATGAAACGCCCCGGCCCATCGACGGCGTAATGCTGGGCGATCGCGGCTTCAAAATCCTCGCGAGTTTTCAACCGGGGAAACGCCAACCGCACGTCCTCATACTGAGGATGGTTTTGCGAGTACTTGATGCCGAACTTTCGCATCAGCAGCGGAGCACGCTGGACCGAATACGTTTGCTCGCACAAATCGAAGTGGGCACGCATCACGTCGACTTGCTCGTGCAACGTCGGTGGCGGCGGCATCGGGTTGCCCGCCGCGAGACATCTCGCTTGGTCGAAAATCCAGGGGTTGCCGATCGCGCCGCGAGCCACGGTGACCCCGTCGACTCCGGTTTGATCGATCATTCGCAAACAATCGTCCGCCGTGAACAGATCACCGCTACCGAGGATCCGAAATGCGTCCCCGACATGCTGTTTGACCTCTCGTAGAAACTCCCACCGACTCGGGCCGATGTATCGTTGCACGACCGTCCGACCATGAACGGTCGCCCCGGCGAGCCCCGCAGCGATCGCTCCGTCGATGATTTCAAAAAACTGATTGCGGGATTCGTCGCTATCGTCAATCCCACGTCGCATCTTCACCGTCACCGGAACACGGTCGGGGACGATGTCTCGGGTGCGTTTCAAAATTTCGATCGCAACGGACGGTTGGGAAAGATGAAATCCGCCGCGGCAACGTCCGAGAACTTTCTTCACCGGGCAACCGAAGTTCACATCGATGATGTCGAATCCCGCCTCGACGAGTTTCATCGCACCGAGTGAAAACTGCTCCGGTTCGGCGCCCATCAATTGCCCGCCGACGGGATGCTCTTCGTCGGCGATATCGAGAAAGTGTTTCGTCTTTTCTCGTTTGGTCAGTGACAATAGGAACTGGTCGAGCATCACCTCGCAAACGCTGTAGCTCGCCCCATGCCGCCGCGCGATCACCCGCATCGGCAAATCGCTGTACCCCGACAAAGCCGCCTGCACGACGGGAAAACCGATTTCGACGTTGCCAATCGTTAACGGACGTATCTCGGGTTTCACAGGCGTCTGTAAATTCATCGGAGCATTCATTTCGATTATCTGTCGTGGGTACAATACAATCAACGCGTTCATCTCGGAGAGACAATGTACCGTCAGAAAACTGACATTCCTACCGACGAATTCCCACCCGACGAATTCCCACCCGACGAATTCCCACCCGATGAATCCCCACCCGATGAATCCCCAACGGATCGCTCGATGTTGGCGCGTCAGCTCGCGTTGGGGTTCGGGTGGTGTGTTTGGATGTGGCTGTTTGCCGTCTTGCACCCGTTCGGGGAACCGGGATGGCGAATGCAAGGAGCGTTCGGTTGGCTCGCGATCGCCGGGGAGTGTGTGTCGTTGATGGCCGGACCCTGGGTGCTCGTGATGTTACTGAGCCGCTTTCGCACCCGCCCGGCTCGGATTGGCGATGAAATCGTGTTGGCGGCAGTGCCGGTCGCGTTTTCATTCGACGTGCTGGTTTACCGATGGAGCGGATTGCATCTGATTTCAGGTGATTTTTTCAATCTCGGGCGAGACCATCTGCCGAACCTGCTCGCCTTTTTTTCCTGGGGAATGTTGGTCCCCGTCGCCAGCGTTGTCGCCAGCCTTCTGGTGGGGCGATGGATTGCCGGGACGTTCGCGCGAATCGTGGACGCGCACATCCCAATGGGATTGCAAGGCCGAGAGAAGACCGGCACGAGATGGCGACTCGGGATCGCTGTCGCGGTCGGCATTCTCGGTGTCGTTTCAGGCATGAGTCTTGGGTGGCAGGCAAGCGATGAGCGTCGAGCGGATCGGCTGGATCATCCGACCCGGCATCCTTGGACGGCGTTCGGGTTGATTCCGCCGCCGGTGCCCGTTCTTCCCGTTCTTCCCGAATTTGAATATGACCGCGAGCGATTCGCCGAAATGACATCCAATCGAATTCGACAAATGCGGATGAACGTCGTGACTCAGGTCGGCGAGCAGATCGGCACCCAGGTTGTCGAGCAATCCGGCGGAGATGAAACAGATGCGACGTCGCCCGCGATGCCACCGGACGTTTTGATCATCGTTTACGAATCATTGCGACCGGAAATGTTAGCGTCCGATACGATGCCGGCGGCGAGTGCGGCGGCAGACTCGGGAATGCGACTTTCGAATCATTTCTCCGGCGGCAACGCGACGAGTTTGGGGATGTTCTCGATCGTCAGCGGTTTGGAAGCGGTCTGGTTTTATAAATCGGAGGTGCGTTTCGCGCCGGCGATGAATCGGTTGTTTCGTCAGGCCGGGTATGAAACCGGGTTCTTTGCCGGTCACGACGATTGGGCCGATTTTCAAATGGACGCGTTTTTATCGAATCGACATTTCGACCGTTTCGAAATCGAACCGATGGATTGGCTGGATTCGGACCGGCGAGCGATCTCCCAAACGAAAGCGTTTTTGGAGGAGCCAGGAACCGCTTCCGGCGCGAATTCGGGAGTGCATCCTGGTATTCCGCGGCAGCTTCGTTTTCGGGGAGTGGACGAGGCTACGAGTCCTTTAACGCCGGTGAAATGGGGAGGACTCCTAGCCTCGTCCTCTACGGTCTACCCGAAAACCAAGGCGAGACGTAATACTAGCGGTCGACCGCCCCGGCTCGCGATGCTGTTTCTGTACAGCACCCATGCTCCCTTCGATGTCCTCGCCGAGCAGGCGACGGACCAACCTTCGGCATCGCGAGATTATCCGATTCCGTTCCCGCAATCATGGCGACCGAGCGTCTGGAATCGCTACCGCAACGCGGCCCGCACGCTGGATGCCGAAATCGCCGACTTGATCACCGAAGACCGCATCACCGTCCTGACCGGCGATCACGGGGAGTCTTTTCTCGACGATGGGACCGTCGGGCACGGAACCAAATTATCGCGGGCACAAACCCGCGTCGCGGCGATGATCTGCGGCCCTGGGGTTCCCGCCATGCAGATCAACGAGCGAACCATGCACGCGGATCTGTTGCCGACGATTCTCTCGGCGGCGAACATCCGGGTCTCCGCTCTGCGGCAGTTCGATGGAATCGATCTGCTCGCGCCGGCTCCGATGGAATTGGCATCGCGGGTCTTCTCCGTGTCCAATCTCGTCGGACGCGATTGCGTGCTTGTTGGACCGAACGCGACCGGCCCCGGTGCAGTCGCTGGTTTACGTGTTCGGTTTTCGTTATTGGATTCGGAGGCTCGCCCGTTGGGGCCGATCGACGAGCGTGGGGATCGTTGGCGAAGCATTCTCGCTCGGCCGAGCGATCGTGGTGACAAGTTACTCCGACGATGGATGAGCGGAATCCTTCGATCGCCCGACGCCGAATCCAAGTCGACTTCGGCGGCGAGTAGCAGTTTATAAAGGTCGACTTCGTGATCGATCTTCAGTTTGTTGGAAATGCGAGTGCGATGCTTGGACGCCGTCTGGACCCTGATGTCGAGCTCCGTGGCGACCCCTCTTGTGCGGCAAGCCATCGGCGAGTGAATGCACGACTTCGAGTTCGCTCTCGGAGACATCGCTTAGCAGTTCGCGGGCGTCGCGGCGAACCTGATTGCGGAACTGCGCGCGTTGGTTCGTGCGAATGACCCGCTCGACCGAATCGATGAACTGAATCGAATCAAATCCCTTTTCGATAAACTCAAACACACCTTGTCGGAATGCGGTTCGGCAATTGTTTCGAGCAATCGAGAAGAATCGTCAAAAATCCGGGTTTCCAAACCCGCACGTAGGCAGCAACGTTTCATCAGATCCAGCTCAGCCTCGTGGTCATTGACCAGAAAAACGATCGACGATCACGACTCGTCATGGTCCGAGGAATCGCTCGCGTGGGCGAGGTTCGAGAGCGTGTCCATGAATAGAAACCCAACGGAAAGATGGGGAAGTGTTTCCGTCTATTCGCCGTTTTGGCGTTCGCCACGGTTCTTGCGTTTAACCGGGGCTAACGCCCAAACGGCTAATGGGGCTATCTGCAATGAATTTCCCAAGCCTGCTTAAACGCGTCCGATGACGACGCAGGCATTATGCCCGCCGAAGCCAAAGCTATTGCTCATCGCCAAATCGACCTGTTGCTTACGTGCCTGCAACGGAACGTAATCGAGGTCACATTCCGAATCCGGCGATTCGAGATTGATCGTCGGGGCGATCACACCGGTTTGGATGGTTTTGCACAGAATCACCGCTTCGATCCCGCCACTGGCGCCGAGGGAGTGCCCGAGGGCTCCCTTGGTGCTGCTAATTGCAGTGTTTTTCACGTGAACGCCGAGCACCGATTTGATTGCCCGCGTTTCCGCTTTGTCACCCAACGGCGTGCTGGTCCCGTGCGCGTTGATGTACTGGATTTCGCTGACATCGCGTCCGGAATCGGCGATCGCTAATCGCATCGCCTCGGCGGCACCTTTGCCATCGGGGTCCGGGGCGGTGATATGCCCGGCGTCGCTTGTTGTGCCGTATCCGAGCACCTCGGCATAAATTTTGGCGCCCCGAGCTTTGGCCATTTCGTATTCTTCGAACACGAGTAATCCGGCTCCTTCGGCGAGCACAAACCCGTCGCGACCGGAGTCGAACGGACGGCTGGCGCGAGCCGGTTCGTCGTTCCGCGTCGACAGCGCTTTCATGTTTTGAAAAGCGGCCAAGCCCATCCGAGTGATCGCCGCTTCACTGCCGCCGGTGATCATCACATCGGTCTCGCCACTGCGGATACTGCGAACGGCATCGCCCATCGCATTGGTCGCGCTCGCACACGCGGTTGCCACGGCGAAGTTCGGGCCTTTCAAACCGTAACGGATCGAAAGGTTTCCGCCTGCCGCGTTGACCATCATTTTGGGCACCGTGAACGGACTCACCCGACCGGGACCTTTATTGAGCATCCGCTCGATCTGCTCTTCGATTTCGTTGAGCCCGCCGATTCCGGAGCCCAAGATGACGCCGCATCGGTACGGATCGAACGCCCCGAAATCGATACCACTGTCGGCGACCGCTTGGGCACCAGCATGGACCGCGAATTGAGTGAAGCGATCGAGACGTTTCGCCTCCTTGTGCTCGACCCGCTCGGTAACGTCAAAATCCGGGATATCACCCCCGAAATGAACTTTGTAGCGGGTCGTGTCCATGATCGAGAGATCGTGAACGCCACTATGACCGGCGGTAAGACGCTCCCAGAAAAGATCCACCTCACTGGCGAGAGACGTGACGACCCCCACCCCTGTGATCACGACGCGTCGTGGGGTTCCGTTGTTGGGAACGAGTCGAAAGGGTTCCGTTGAAACCGTCATAGAGGGGGGCCGGTGCTTCGTCGCTACAAAGAGGGTCAGTGTTCTGAAAAATTAGGCGTCGTCGCCTTTTTCTTTTTCGATGAAATCGACAGCTTCGCCCACCTTCTGGATCTTCTCCGCCGAGTCATCGGGGATGCTGATGTCGAATTCCTCTTCGAGCTCCATCACCAACTCGACGGTGTCGAGCGAGTCGGCTCCGAGATCGTTCACGAACGAGGTTTCACGGGTGATCTTGTCTTTGTCGACACCGAGTTGTTCTGAGACAATGTCGATAACGCGTTCTTCGATAGACGCCACGGGCGTAGCTCCAAAATGGATGGGGTAAAAGGTGAAGGTGTTCTGCGGGTCGAAACGGTCGAGAAAACGTCTGGGCCGAATGAGTTCCAGCCTTGCGATGGATTCCTGAACGGGACTTTTGGGACGTCCTGAGAAACAGGGGTACCGGAGAATCCCTTCTCGCTGCGGCGTGAAGATAGGGGAAACGGCTAAAAGCCGTCAATATCCCGTGGTTCATTGATGATGAAAAACTCAAGGACGAATTTGGCAGACGCTCATGACGGAATCGCTGTCGTTTCGGAACGCCAGATCAATAACTGTCCTCGTGGATCCGTCGCTTAGCCGACCATGCCGCCGTCGACCACGATCGTTTGTCCGGAAATGTAGCTGGCGTCTTTGCAGGCGAGAAACAACACCGCCGCGGCGACGTCTTCGGGTTGCCCGACTCGTTTGGCTGGAATCCGTTTTTTGACTTCTTCCATGACGACCTCGCCGAGTTCGGCCGTCATCTCGCTGGCGATGAATCCGGGTGCGACCGCGTTGACGGTCACGCCTCGCGAGACGAGTTCCTTGCTCATCGTCCGCGTCATGCCGATCATGCCCGCCTTGCTGGCTGAATAGTTCGCTTGCCCCGGGTTACCGATCAGACCCGAGATGCTGGCCATGTTGATGATCCTTCCGTATTTCTTTTTCCGCATCAGCGTGGCTGCGGCGCGGCAGCAGACGAAGCAACTCGTCAGGTTCGTCGCGATCACGGTATCCCACTCCTCGTCGGACATGCCACGCATCAATTTGTCTCGCGTGATTCCGGCATTGTTGACGAGGATGTCGAGCCGACCGTGCTTCTTCGCGGTTCCTTCGATCGCCGCGGCCGCGGCGGCACGATCAGTGACGTCGCAAGGCAATGCTTCTCCCGTGCCGCCGGATGCTTCGATTTCCGCCACCGTTTCGGCCAATTTCTCAGCGTTACGAGCGAGGCAAACGACATGAGCACCGTTCTGCCCGAGGGCGACGGCAACGGAACGGCCCAGGCCTTGACTGGCCCCGGTGACAATAGCAATTTGGCCTTGGAGGTCGACCGAGAGAGAGAGTTTCATGAGAGAACGTTGAGAGAGTCAAAATGAAGAAAAAAGACAGGTTCTGAGCGACAACGAATCAATCGAACGCGCTGATAGAGGAGTGGCAGAGGTGACGAGCCCTTGATTTCAGGGACTCGTTAGCTCCTCCACTACGCTAGTTAATGTTTCGCTGTCGCTACGCGGCATCGCCAAAACCATCGGTGGCGGTTTTACGAGCGATCCGTTTGATCGTCCCACGCAGCACCCGGCCAGTGCCGGCCTCGAGAAAACCATCGATACCGTCGGCAAGCATCCGCGAAATCGAGGCCTCCCACATCACCGGATTCACAACCTGCTCAGCCAGCAACTCGCGAATTTCGCTAGGATCGCGATGCGGGGCACCATCGACGTTGCTGTACACCGGAATTCGCGTCGGAGTGATTTCAACGCTGGCGAGCGCCTCGGTTAACGCTGCCACCGCGTCTTGCATCAGAGGGGTATGGAACGCACCGGCTACTGCCAACGGGACAACTTTCATCGCGCCTGCCGCCATCGCGAATGGCTCGATTCGCCCGAGAGCGGAAAGATGGCCGGAGACTGCGATGTTCCCGGGGCACAGCAAGTTCGCTGGTTGCAAGATTTCGTCGTCATGCCGACACTCCTCGCAAACCGCCCGCAGTGCGTCGACGTCGAGCCCCAGTACGCTGGACATTCCCGAAGGCACCGCGTCGGCGCAGGCCTGCATCGCCTCGCCACGCTTTTGAACGAGACGCAAACCATCCTCAAACGAAAACCCGCCGGCAAAACATACCGCTGTGTATTCACCAAGGCTCAAGCCTGCCGTGGCGGACACTCTCGCAGCCGTTTCAGGATTTAATTCTCGATAAACTTCGGCTGCGGCGACTCCGGTGACGAACAACGCCGGTTGGCAATGAACAGTTTCGTTGAGTTTCTCAGCAGGTCCTTTCGCGCAGAGGGACTGCAGGTCGTAGCCGAGAATTTTGCTGGCACGACGGAACAGATCGTCCGCAGTCGGATGGTTTTCGCACAACCAAACACCCATCCCAAGAGCCTGGGCTCCCTGTCCAGGGAAAAGAATCCCAGGGCTCACAACATCGAAAGACAATTCAGGACTCTTCCTGCTGGACGACCGTTCGGCCCTGGTAGTAGCCACATTTCGGGCAAATGTGGTGGGTCGGAACCGATGTACTGCACTGCGGGCAGTAACCGATGGACCGTTTCTTCAACCGATCGTGGCTGCGGCGTTTGCCGGTTCGGCTGTTGGAATGTTTGCGTTTGGGGACGGCCATGACAGGGTCGTGTTGGTTGAATGTGTGTTGAAAACTGAAATTTGAAATCAGAGCGAAACGCTTTTCTGACCAAGCATCGAAGAATAAACAATCGACACCGGTTTCGTCAACATCTGGATCGGATCGCACCGCAGCAAAAAAAAATCTAAATTCGGCGGGATGCTTCCACTTGAGCAAAATGGGGGTGGACTGTTATAGTACGCGATTCAAATTTCAAAACCACGCAGTTGCTCTCGGAGTTTTTGCCATGCCCCGCTTGATGGGCGTTGACATCCCCAACGACAAACAGATTCAATATTCTTTGACTTATCTCTACGGACTCGGTTTATTCCGTGCCCGAGAGGTGTGTCAGAAGCTCGGAATCGATCCGGTAACCCCGGCGAGCGAGATCACCGATGAGCAGGTCGGCTCGATTGCCGCCATGCTCGAGCGTGACTACTTGATCGAAGGTCCCCTTCGACGACAAGTCACCCAAAACATCAGCCGATTGCGTGAGGTGAAGTCCTATCGTGGGATCCGCCACCGCGTCGGATTGCCCGTTCGCGGTCAGCGAACTAAAACCAACGCCCGCACCCGAAAGGGCCCCCGCAAGACAGTTGCAGGGAAAAAAGGCGTCAAAGACCTGCGGTAAAGCACACGTTGACGACATTCGAATCGCGAAACCGGACGGGCAATGGTTCCCTGACGGTTTCGCACCATGTCTTCCCGCAGATTCGTTTCTATCCATCCATTTCATCTATCAGTTCGTTTGAGACCCACCGGTGGCAAAGACCAACAAGAAAAAACGCGTCCGACGTAACGTCAGTAGTGGCGTTGCGCATGTTCACGCAACCTTCAACAACACCACGGTAACGATTACCGATTCCAAGGGTGACACGTTGTGCTGGGCAAGTGCTGGCACGAGTGGTTTTAAGGGCAGTCGCAAAAGCACCCCGTTCGCCGGCCAATGTGCGGCCCAGCAGGCAGCCGAAAAGGCGACGAAGTTCGGGATGCGTGACGTCGAAGTCCGAGTCAAAGGCCCGGGGTCAGGACGCGAGAGTGCCATCACTGCTCTTCAAGCGGCCGGATTGAACGTGAAATTGATTGAAGAAGTCACCCCGATCCCCCACAACGGTTGCCGTCCTCGCAAGAAACGTCGCGTCTAACTCGTGATCGTTCGCACCGTTGCTTTTCTGACTCTCTCACCCGCACCTTCTCTCAACGCCGAAAGCACCTCTACATGTCGATGCATATCCGTTGGCGTGGCATGGAATTGCCCAGCACCCTCGAAGTCGATCGCGACACGCTGACCCAAAACTACGGCAAATTCTCCGCCGAACCGTTCGAACGCGGTTTTGGTGCGAGTATCGGCAATAGCATGCGTCGCGTGCTCTTGAGCAGCCTCGTCGGCAGCGCCGTGACCCAAATCAAAATCCGCGGCGCGCAACATGAGTTCACCTCGATCCCCGGTGTCCTCGAAGACGTCACCGATATCGTCCTGAACGTGAAGTCGCTGATCGTTCGAAACAGCAGCGATGCCACTCGGGTGATCACCGTCGAGCGAAACAGCGCTGGGGTCATCACCGGCGGCGATATCGAAACCGATGCCGACGTCGAAGTGATCAACAAGGATCACGTGATCGCCACACTCACCGGCGATAAACCGTTCATGATGGAAATGGTTGTCGAAAGTGGTCGTGGTTACGTGCCCAGCACCGAGCACAGCAGCGTCGACCACGAAATCGGCATCATCCCAATCGATGCCGTCTTCAGCCCGATCACACGGGTTCGATACGAAGTCGAAGCGACCCGGGTCGGTCAAAAAACCAACTACGATCGTCTCAATCTCGAAATTTGGACCGACGGGACCATCAACCCGGAAATGGCGTTGACGGAGGCGGCGAAAATCCTTCGCAAACACCTCAACCCGTTCGTCCAATACCGCGAACTCGGACCGAGTATTTTTTCGGCCGCACGCGGTGGTGCCGGGTCTCCCGAAGCCCAGCTCGAAGCCAAATTAAACATGACTCTGGGCGATCTGCGATTGTCCGTGCGTGCGAACAATTGCCTCGAGAGCGAAAACATCATGACCGTTCGCGACCTCGTCCAACGCAACGAAGACGCGTTGTTGGAAGTCCGGAACTTTGGCGATACCACGCTCAACGAAGTGCGTGAGAAACTGTCGCAGTACGGTCTGCACCTGGGCATGCGAGTGCCGAACCAACCCCTGTTTTAATTAACGCAAACCACGTCTCGTCCGACCTTCGGGCAGGCGTGGCTTTCTTTATCACTTTCAATTCACCCATTCCGCTTAGTAGACATTCGTTATGCGTCACCGTCGCAAAGGCCGCGTTCTCGGTCGGTCCCCATCGCACCGCAAAGCCCTGATGAAAAACATGTCCGCCGCTTTGTTTTTGACCGAGCGGGACGCCAGCCTCGATGATAACGCCCCCAAGGTGCCCGGGCGAATCGTAACCACGTTGCACAAAGCGAAGGAAATTCGCCCCACCGTGGAAAAGTGCATCACGTTGGCGAAGAAAGCCCTCGCAGCAAAAGAAGCGTCCGAAGAATTCGGCACCACCGCCGAACGCGGCAGCGACGAGTACAAGCAATGGCGAAAAAGCGAGCAGTGGCGAAAGTGGGCCGATGCCCGTGCTCCTTACGTGAACGCTCAACGACGGGCCGTTCAATTGGTCGGTGACCGCGAAGCCGTTGCGATTCTGTTTGACACCATCGCCCCTCGCTTCGTCGACCGCCCCGGTGGCTACACACGCATCATGCGTTTGGCGAAACCTCGCCTCGGTGACGCAGGAACCCGGGCCATCCTCGAGCTCGTCGGCGGATCGAACGACAAAGTCAAACGATCCTCCTCGAAACCGGCGTTCGATGCGGAGCCCACGAACGATTCCGATTCGGATCAGGTCACCGAAGAATCGACCACCGAAGAATCGACCGCCGAAGAAACCACAGCAACCACCTAGTGATCGCTCGGTTCTCAGCTTGAATCCGCCAACGCCCCGATCTCCTCGGGGCGTTTTATTTGAGCTAAGCACATCGGCGGAAAAGGTTCGGCAGAACCTCACGTAGGCGAGTCTCTCTGAGACTCGCAATTTTCAGCGTCTCAGAGAAACGCTGCTACGTGGTTACGCCGAAATAATTGTGACGATGTGCTCGGTGTTCCTGACGCCAGCGGCGTTGCTCAACACCGCCCTCTCTGCCGCACGCAGGCCGCCCGCTTCCGCGAGGCTTGTCCCGGTCGGAGCGACAACTGGATGGTAACCGCGACTCGGGCATCGGAATCCAAACCTTGCGGTGGTCGGCGCGGAGCGTTGAGATACTCTCATATTCTCCCCCACGCCGGACACCTCCCCCGCGAGTTCCCATGCTGGTCACCGCCGCCGATAACCGCCGCAACCGCTTGATCGCGTTGGGCGTTAGCATTCCCGTCGCACTCCTCGGGATCGCATTCGCGTGGCAATTGCCCTTAACGCTACTGCTCGTTCCGGTCGCTGCGATTGTTTTTTTGGTCATTCGTCACCGGACGAAACGTCGCCTGCGGGTGATCGCGATGCCCTTTCCGGAGGCATGGGAAGCAACGCTGCAAACCCAGGTCGACTATTTCGAAAGACTCTCGGACGATCGCAAGAATCGGTTTCGTAATCTCGTGAAGGTTTTTTTAGACGAGGTCGCGATCACCGGAATTCGTACCGACGTGGATGAACCCACTCGCGCGTTGGTCGCCGCCAGTGCCGTGATCCCAATCATGGGCTTTGACGATTTCGAGTACTCGCGACTCGGGGAAGTGTTGATCTATCCCGGTTCTTTCGATGAGGGGTATCAAAGCGAGTCCGACGGCGACGCTAATATCTTAGGAATGGTCGGCACGCATCATCTTTCCGGTGTGATGATTCTGTCGAAACCTTCATTGATCGCGGGTTTTCGAGACGCGAGTGATAAACGTAACGTCGGCATCCATGAGTTCGCCCACCTGGTCGATCGTGCCGATGGCGAAATCGATGGCGTGCCGCCGACCGTTTGCGCCGAGACGTTCGATCCGTGGGTTCGCTGGGTTGGCGAAGAACTTAAACGCGACGTGACGAAGTCCGAGCATATCGACGACTACGCGTACACTAACGAAGCGGAGTATTTTGCCGTTCTCAGCGAGTATTTTTTCGAGAACCCGGGTCTGCTCGAAAAGAGAAACCCAGAGCTCTACCAAATGCTCCGCAAGATGTATCACCAAGACACAAAAAAACTTCTTTCCGGCGGACCGATCAGAAAAGGTCGTATCGGTCGCAACTCTCCGTGCCCCTGTGGCAGTGGTGAGAAGTACAAGAAATGCTGCCTGCGGAAAACAAAACGCGGATTTCCTCGCGGCGAAACGCAGCGTCGCGATTGATTCGTTGGAACCACGGTGAGCAGCGTCTCCCTGAAACGCCGGAAATTGCGAGTCTCAGAGAAACGTACCTACGTGAGGTTCTGCCGCAGCATTTCTGCCGATTTCTTTGTCGCCAACTGGCTGAACCTTGCGACTCGTCCGTGCTGACGCAGCAAGGGCTTCTTCACATTCCGAACGAGTCGTGGGAGTGGCGTGATCGCATCAACCGAGGGATTGGGATGTTGTTTTCGGTGACCCGGCCTAGCGGACCAGTCGAACCTGATACCCGCCCTGGTTGTCCGCTCGTTGATATCGACCGTCGCGACCGGGCACGTCATGAATCCGAAACAACAACCACGACGGTCGCTCGATGCGGATGGTTTGCGATTCCGATGGCAGTGCGGTGATCTCTAGCGGTGCGACGGCCTTGTCATCGGACGAGGGGATCGGCAGGACGCAAACTTGTAACTGACCGATCGGATCGCCTCGGTGCGAATGCACGGTGATGCCCGCCGGGGTGCTGATCCAATCTCGCTCGATTGCGTCCTCTTCGCCTTCCGCTTGTTCGCCGTCCTCGCGAACGTTCTCTTCGGCCACGATCACGCACTGGCCGGCCGCCGAAATTTCCACGGTCCCGGCGGGGAACCAAGCACCGGCGGATTGCCATCCACGGCCCGCGTCGATCGCGAGCGTTCGCCCGTTGCCGTCGTCGCGAGGGTCGTCGGTCGACAAGTTTACCAACGATCGTTCACGCTCGAACCCGTATTCCAAATCGTGCAACCAAACCCGCCACCGGGCTCGCAGTGCCGGCCACTCGCCACCGATCTCGCGATACAAACGCGTCGTGAACGCGGGCGAGGTATCGCGCCCGCCACGCGATGCGGCAACGAACGCCTCCCGGGTGTCCGGGTACGCCGTCAACATCATCGCGGCGGCCCAGCACCATGTGTAGGAATCGACGTCGCCGTTGAGCTGGGTCGGTAATTTCAGCACGCTGGCGAGCGTCGGCATTCGGCTCGCCGAGCGAGCCTCCTCGACGACTTTGTATCGACCCCACATCGGTGATTCTTCGCGGCTCATCGGTAGATCGTTGACGCGGAAATCGGCCACGGCCTGAGCTAATAAACCATCCGCTGCACCGGGAGTGATCGATTGCCGGTCACGATGCGTGGCGAGTAATTCCGCCGTGCCTTCCATGTACCAACTCGGACCGCCGCCGCCGAACAATTCGAACGCGAGCGAGTGAACGCCCTCGTGCAAAACCAGATGCCGGTTGTAGTAATCACTCGATTGGAAGTTCACCCAAATCGTGCTCGGGGTGGCGAACCCGTTTTGAAATTCCGGGATCCGGGCGGGCAGTTCACCGCGGTCTCGAAACGCCGCCGTGTCCCGCATCAGGAATCCGTCGATTTTCCAGTTCGTCGCCCGCTGCGGCCGCACCCCCCAAAACGCGAGCCACTGGGGCACGGCGGTGTCGAACGAAGCGACGAGATCATCGAGCAGTGCTTCGTCGGCCACGTCGCTGGTCAGACGCATGTGGACGCCTTCACGCGTGATCGTTTGGCCTGAACAGGTCAGTATTTGGAACGAAAACAACACGAAAATGCCGACGATTTGAACACCGATCCACACGAGCAAACCGACGGTCGTCAGCGGGCGTGGGTGCCAAACCAATGGGCGAGGCGAAGCAAAGGGGTTTCGGAAACGCATTTTCCCAGAATACCCGGCATCGACATCAAATCAAGCAGAATACTTTTCGAGCAGTTTGGCGACTGCGGCCGGATCGTCGGCCTCCTGCAATTCGGCGATCTTCGTTTCCGCCACGCCGATCTTTTCCAGATGGCTGGCGAGGCGTTTCCAAACCGTCGCCCGCTTTTTGCCCTCGCTCAGGTACAGATCCGTGACCGCTTCGGAGGCCTTTTGCAATCCGATCGCGTCGCGATTGTCGTAATACCGGCGGATAATCTTGTCTTGATGCGGTGTTCGGTTCATAGTTGCTGCTTCTTCTCCTCGGCACGAGCGGCCCGCAGCGCCGCCGCTTCACGTGGCAACTTGAACTCCGGTCCGGCAGGGAAATATTGAACGTCGTCCTGCAAATAATACGGGCTCGGCAGCGTTTGACCATTGAGCGAGACTTGGCAGCCCGTGCTCGTGAGCAAAATCGCCGCGAGAGTCGTCGCAGCCACCGTGGAGGTGAACGTCGTGTTTAAGTTCATCTTATTTGTCATCTTATTACGCCTCTCGTGCGATTCGAGTCCAGCCAATCGGTGGCACAATCGTTATCGACGTTAAAACCGGTCTCACTTCACAGGTTTCTTAGAAAATCGAGCGTTTTTCGATCGGGTGTCCGCCTGCTATCGTACAGGTGTGCGTGAATCGCTTCCCCAACCGACGTTTTTTACTGAAAGCGGCCCCTGATGAGTTTTCCACCAATCGATCGCCGACAATTCATGCGTGCTCTCGCGATCGGTGGCTCCGCCGCCGCGATCGGGACGTCCGCCTCGACGCCCGCCCTCGCCGCGATCCCGAAACCGAAGTGGCAGCAATCGATCGATCGCGGCTTGGAATACCTCTCCAACAAACAATCCTCGCGTGGCCAATGGAACACGACGGTCTACCCGACCGCCATGGCGGCCCTCTCCGGCACCGCGTTGATCGCCTCGGGTAGCACGACGACCCAAGGCCCCTACGCTCGCCAAATCGCGAGGGCGGCTGATTTTATCATCAGCAAATCGCGTGGGAACGGGTTGATCGGTGACCCGCAAACCGATTCCCGCTACACCTACGGCCACGGGTTCGCGATGCTGTTCCTGTCCCAGGTGCTCGGGGAAGAGGGACTGCTCGATCGCCGTGAGGAAATCGTCGACGTCCTCGCCCGCGCGGCCGTTTTCAGCGGCAACGCCCAAACCGACGCCGGCGGATGGGGGTACGTTTCGGCCAAAGAGGGTAACGATTTCGACGAGGGTAGCACCACGATCACCCAGGTCCAGGGGCTACGTGGGTGCCGTAACGCCGGGATCCCGGTCAGTCGCGAGGTGATCGAGAAAGCCAAGGATTACATCTATCGCTGCAAAAATGAGGACGGCGGGATCAGTTACAGCAGTCGCCAAACCGGCAGCAGCCGACCGGCGATCACCGCGGCCGCCCTCGCCGCCCTCTACAACGCGGGCGATTACGACAGTGAACACGTGCCCGACATGCTCGCCTACAGTAAAGAGACGCTGCACGATATCGGTGGTGCAGGCAATTCGTTCGGCCATTGGCATTATACTTACTTGTACTACGCCCAAGTTGTTTATCGCCAAGGGGACGAGTTGTGGTTCCCGTTCCGCGACCGATTGTACGACCGAATTGCCGCCGAACAGCGAGCCGACGGTTCGTGGGAAGGCCAGATTCACCCGGTGTACGTGACCGCCTGCAACCTCACGATCCTGCAAATCGATCGTGGTTTTTTGCCGATTTATCAACGTTGATTGTCGCTCGGTTCTCTGAACCGAATGCGTGACGGAGCGGGGATTGTCGCTCGGTTCTCCGAACCGAAAGCGTGACGGAGTGGCGCGTGGAACGTTATCGGTTCGGAGAGCCGAAGGACATTCGGCCCTCGAAATCCAATACAATCGATTTCCACGTCGTCCCTCCCTCTCTCCCAAACTCCCCCCCATGAAAACCCCTCTCCGACTCGGTCTGCTCCTTTGCGTTGCGTTTTGCGTCACGTCCGCCTCGGCTCAGGAAAAACGCAAACAACCGGCGACCCAGATCCAACCCACGCACGCCGACGTTTCCTACGGCGAACATTCACGCAACGTGCTCGATTTCTGGGCCGCCGAGGGCGAGGGCGAGGGGCCTCGGCCGCTGCTCGTTTACATCCACGGCGGCGGATGGGTGGTCGGCGATAAAGGCCGCCGCGATGCGGATGTGAAACCGTTTTTGGACAAAGGCATTTCTTACGCGGCGATCAATTACCGGCTCACCCCCGAGGTGCCGTTGCCGGCACCGGTGTATGACGCTGCCCGGGCGATCCAGTTCCTTCGCAGCAAAGCCGCCGCGTGGAACATCCGAACCGATCGGATCGCCCTGACCGGCGGCAGCGCCGGAGCCTGCACGTCAATGTGGATCCTGTGCCATGACGACCTCGCCAACGCGGGTTCAGACGACCCGATCGAGCGGGAATCCTCCCGCGTGAGCGCCGCCGCCGTCAACGCCGGCCAAACGTCGATCGACCCGAAAGTTATTGAAGGATGGCTCGGCCCGAACGTGTTGCAACACCGCATGATCAACATGGCCGTCGGCGAACCGACGATCGAAGGTGCCCTTGCGAACTACGAAAAACATCGCGACCTGTACGTCGAATTCTCACCGTATAACCACGTCACCGCCGACGACCCGCCGCTGTTGATGACCTACGGCGGCGACATGAGTTTGCCTTCCAAGAATTCTGGCCACGGCATCCATCACCCGGTTTACGGCGTCAAGATGAAAGAGAAATCCGACGCCGTCGGCCAAGAATGCCACCTGTTGATCCCCGGCAACTCCGAGTCGGAGTACGCCAACGCCACCAAGTTCCTGATCGAGAAACTGTTGCAGTAAACCAAACGACTCAACCGACCGCCTGGGATCCTTTCTCCCACCCCGTCCTCAACCCGACAGGACTTTTAAAAGATTGACCTCCAGTCGCCCGCCCACCCGCCGTTTCCTTCGTGATTTGCTCCTGCTCGGGATCTCTGTCGGGTTGGTGTGTTCGGTTTGCCTGAACATCCAATTGGAGGGTTTGCGCCGCGATTTTCGAAATTTGCAATCCGATGTCGGAGTTCTGGAAATCGACGATCCGGCTCAGGTGGCGATCGGATGGGTGCTTTCGCCGCCCGAGTTGATTCCGCCGGGAGTCGAGAAGGCGTTCGTTTGGCGGTATCGAATTTACCTGCCGGACAATTACGACCCTTACGATCGTTCGATCACCCGTCTCGTCTCGGCGGATTCCCCTGCCGGTGCCCATCAGGGTTCGGGTTGGTCGAATCGTTCGAAAGCGCACGAGTACGTCGCGAGCGTGTCGTTGATCCACAGCGATAACGGGTGGATGGTCAGGCAACAATCCAGAGGGATGTCGAGTACGACCAACCTCTCGGGTGATTTCTTGATTGAATCACTCGACGATTTGATCATCGAACCGATCGTGACGGCGGAAAACCCGACGCGAAGTTTCACCGCCGATGAGGCGATCTGTTTGCTACGCATCCGTGAAAAAACGCCGGCCACCGACAATGACGGCAAACCGCTCGAAGACCGTTATCGTGGCATCGCCTTTTACCTGCACAGTGCCAAGCGTAGCGACGCGTTCGACGCTTGGGCTGCCGGTGGTGCGGACTCGATGGCAGAGGCGATTGCAAACCCATGAGCGAATCCGATAGCAAAGCGCCCCGAGCGCGCTCCGGCATCCGGTTCAGTCTGTTGCAGATGCTGTTGCTCACCACGCTCGTCGCGGTGTGGATACCCGTGATCGTCGCATGGCTTCAGATTCCGAAACTCCAATCCGAAATCGCGACAATGCGTTCGCTGTCCACGCAGCTCATCGTCAACGATGAGCAAAAGTTGACGGTCCGCTCACTGCCGGGCATCTCCCCTGACGTCAGCAGTTGGAAGTACCACACGCCGCCGGATTCGAATTTAGAAATCCGACTCGCCACCGAAATATCTCACGACGACGGCCGACCGGCAAAGCATGTTGCCGCACTCTTGCCATCGGGCGAGCATTCGATTCATCTGAAAACCACGAGCGACGACGAAGGGCACCACACCTGGGTGTATCTCGACCAAGAGGTATTGTTGGAACAACATCATCCGCCAGAGTGGGTCACGGCCCGTGGCTCTACGAGCAGCGGAGGCGTTTCAGGTAAGTCCAAGACCTACCCGCTCACCGAGCCACAAGATCTGCTCATCCGACGATTCAACTTTTCGCACCCCATTCAAAAGAATCAGTCCTCCGAGATCCCGAGAGAATACGACAACCAAGGCACGTACCTCTGGATCTCGCCCGCCGACGCGACCATCCCGCCGGCGATTGCCTTCTACCTCCCTGACTCCAGGGGTTCCAATGTCATTGCGGGACATCGCCAAGGCATCCGGGTCTCTCGTTCGTTTCTCTATCATCAAATCGGCCTGATTGGCATCGAACCCTCGTACCACGCCACGCTCGGTGATGCTCGGCAGTTTCCCAATAACAGCACGATGGGAATCTCCGTCCGTCCGATCGTCGAGGGCGATCCTGTCATCCAGGCCCCCGAGGGTCCTCGCGGGACCGGCGTCGGGGCCGGCGTGGGCAATGCCGTCTCGCTGCGTGATTCCATCACCCCACCGTTGAAATACGACGATGCGACAGTGCATGTGAAGGCGACAAAGAACGCGATCAGCTCCGACGGAAAGTCCATGCGGTTGTATGCACACTATCGCCCGTTCGTATCAGGCGCCCAACCGATCGTCGAAATTCTCTTCGATGCCGAGCACCCCGACCGTGTCGGGTTCCTCCCCCGCGACGCACCGGGCAGCACGCCGATGATCGCGTGCCAATTCGTGACGCGGTTTGATGCGAGGTTCCTATGGCGAGAAATCGAATTGCTGCCGCAGCCCGATGACTCCTCCGATGCGTCTCAACAATCATCGTCCCCAGAGTCCCCCGCTCAGCGAATGACGTTGGAAAACATCTATCCCGAAATCGATTTCCCACTGCCCGAACTGGCTGAGTTTTCCAACGAAAAACTGTTCGACTGGAAAAACATCCCGATCACACGCTTGCCCCGCGTGACCTCGACGACGGAGCGTGAGCCGATACGGCGACTCAGCCTCAGCACCGACTCGGTCGATCTCACCACGCGAACGTATCCATTTCAAATATCGCCACGATGGAAATATGAGGGCATCGCCAATCAACAGGTTTGGTTGTTGCCCGATTCGGATTCCGAGCAAGACTCCCGGTCAATCAACGTCGAGGTTCTTGGTAGCGGGTTGTTCCCCACGACCGTGATTCCCATCCCCGGCGGCCCCGCATTCCGAAACGTCCGCATCACCGTTCCGATGCCGGCCGAGGCACCGGTGTGGCTGGAACTGTTTCCCGATCGTGACTGAGATCCATGCTGGTCTGCTCAAAAGCTCCGCTTTGGAGCCGACCAGTTTCAAGTGTTTTTGTTCGCTACGCCAGAGGCAATTGTTGAATGAGATCGGGGGCAAGGCTCAATGCCTCTGCTGATTCGTCATCTCTTGGATCCTGAAAGGATCGCAGCGATTAGCCGGTGGTTTGAGCGCAGCGAACACCACCGGAATTCGATGACCGACGCGTTCCCCGACCCTGGAAGGGTCGCAGCCTTCGCCGTTGAGGAGATCCCAAAGACACTGTGACACCCTTCGGGGTCAGAACTCGTGCTTCTCGCGGATGTCCGGCGGTGTTCGCTACGCTCGACCGCTGGCTAATCGCTGAAACGCCTTTAGAGTAGAGAACAAAAACCGGACAAGGTCCAGTCGCTCAAAAGCAACGCTTTTGAGCAGACCAGATCCATGCCAAGGGATCTCGCTGTCGCTAAACCCTTTTTTTCCACTGAGTGAGTTTGATCACATGCCGAATTTTGGCTGGGCTCGGCCTATGAGCTGGTTTCTGATTCTAACCAGCACAATCGCTTCGGCGAACGCAAACGCCGATGACAACACATTGCGTTGGCAAGACACGCCGCCAGCATCGGGGAAGTTCGTTCGTTCGGATCGTGGTTACATGATCGCCTACGACCAACTCATCCCAGGCACCAACGAGATCATTCGCATGATCCCGGTCCCCGGTGGCATCGTCCGTCTCCAACCACCCATCGAAATCGATAATAGCGAGGATGCAATCACGACGGAATCGAAGACACCGCGAAAGAAGGAGGCGACTGAAATCAAGCTCGCACCGTTTTGGATCAGTGAAACGGAGATCACGATGGAGCAGTTGATGCCGTACCGACAGCTCTACTATCGAATCAAAAAGAAACGTCCAGATAAATCCGTTAAACCACTCGAATTCGGTCACGTCGATGGAGTCACCGGCCCAACGGAAGTCTACGCTCCGGACATCCATTTCCAATTCGCGATGCAACCCGACGCGGCCGCTCCGAGTGCATCCCAGTACACAGCGCGACAGTACACGAAGTGGCTGAGTCTGCTAACGAAACACGAGTACCGGTTGCCCATGCGGAGTCAGTGGCAACACGCGTGCCGTGCCGAGTCAGCAAGAAACCAGGCAGCCGAAAAACAGGCAACCGAATCTCCCACACCAACCTCCAATGAAACCGATTTGGACCGCCACGCCGTCTACTTCGGGAATGCACCGGCCTACCTGACTTTATTAGTACGCCGCAAACTCCCCAACGCCTGGGGACTGTTCGACATGCGAGGCAACGCGGCCGAGTGGGTGATCGAAGACACCGCTGCGACAGGGATGCGAGACGGGCATGTGGCGATGGGTGGGCATCTCGACTCCGATGCCGAGGATTGTCAGTGCGACTCGATGATCCGTTCGAACGAGAGTTGGTGGGATGACGATCCGGATTTTCTTCGCAGTCCGTGGTGGATGACCTCGAACGACGGATTGATGACCGGGTTTCGAATCATCGCGCCGCTCGCCCCCATGTCAGCCCAGGAGAAACAGATTGCCTGGGAACCGGATTCGGAGGAATTGCTGGACGACGTCGAATCACGAATCGACGAGGGCCGAGGGATCCACGATCGGGCTCAGTGATCTCGTGGTCCGTCAAGTTCAATCCAAGGGCGAGAACTTCTCCGTGAAACTGCCGTGCAGTCTCTCTGGCGTCCGTCCTGTCCGATACCGTATTGGGATGACGGAAATCTGGGGAAATCTGGGGACAGAGCACATTTCTGGGGGGAAATCTGGGGACAGAGCACATTTCTGGGTGTTGCATTGACTCCAAAGAAATCTGGGAAATCTGGGGGGAAATCTGGCGGAAATCTGGGGACAGAGCATATTTCTGGGTGTTGCATTGACTCCAAAGGGAGGGCAGGCTGAGTTTTCTGTTTCTTTCAGTTGCTTTGACTTTTTCGTCTGGGAGGCGTGTGATGGCTCGTTTGGCTCGCAGTGAAGTGTTTGATCCTGATGAGGTGGCGATCGGTCACTTTTATAATCGCACCACCCGGCGGTGCTTCTTGATGGGAGAGGACCCGATCTCGGGGAAAAACTTCGACCACCGGAAGGTTTGGATCGAGGAGTATCTGCGAGAATTAGCCGGGGCGATGGGCGTGGATCTGCTTGGCTTCGCTATTCTCTCTAATCATTTCCATTTGATTCTGAGATCGCGTCCTGATGTCGTGGCAACGTGGGATGATCAAGAGGTGGCTCGCCGGTGGTTGATGCTGTGCCCGCAACGGCGCGGCCCCGATGGATCGCCGATGACGCCGACCCAGCCCGAGATTCATTCCATCGCCGGATGCCCAATTCGCCGGGCGGAGATTCGTAAGCGACTGAGCAGTTTTAGTTGGTGGATGCGGCTTCTGTGCCAACGTGTGGCCATGCGGGCCAACCGCGAGGAGCAGGAAAACGGCAGATTTTTCCAGGATCGCTACAAGGCGACCCGGTTAGCAGATGAAGCCTCGTTGCTGGCGTGTGCGGCCTACGTTGACTTGAATTTGATCCGGGCCGCAATGTCAGAAACCCTCGAAACGAGCGATCACACGTCCGTGCAGCGAAGAATCGAAACGTTGAGCCAGGACTCTGCCGAGGTCGCCGCCGTGGAAGCGAACGAGACCGAAGGTGCTGATGAGAGGGAGACACCGTCGACGCCCGAGAAACCCGATCGTTTTCTGTCTCCGTTGTCGATCGACGAGTCCTCTGACCCGATCGGTCCGTGTGCGAGTGAATCAGGCGAGCGATGTAGTGACAAAGGCTTTTTGGCGTTGCCGATCGAGGACTACCTCGAACTGCTGGATTGGACGGCCCGGCAGGTGGTTCCTGGCAAACGGGGCAGTACACCGAGCAGCCTGCCGCCCGTCTTGGCCCGGTTGGGTTTGGATGCGGCGTGCTGGTGCGAGCTGGTAAGCGACTTCGGTCGGTTGTTTTGCAGTGTGGCCGGTCGTCCGGAGTGCGTCGATTCGATGCGATGTCATCGAACACAGCGAAGATACCACCTTCGCCGCCGCGCCCGCGAACTTCTCACGGCGGGCGACTAACCCGTCGGCTCCCCTCGGATCAAGAACCGGATGAAACAAGCCGATCAAGATCGATGCGCGCTCGTCCTGGCATGAGCGTACGGCTAACGCATTTTGTGAGCTTCGCGGCGGTCGAGTCGTCTGCGACAGCGACGCAAAGCCGGTGAACTCGATCCTGGCCCAAAGTGGGTTCATTCGAGCCACCCAGAAAAGTGCTCTGTCCCTCTGTCCCTCTGCTGTCTCTCGTCCCTCTGTCTCTCACTGTCCCTCTGTCTTGCTCTGAACAATCCAAAAGTCTCTCCACAAGATGGTCCCAAGATTCTCTCCAAATTGATTCCCGAGCGATGAACCAACCGACCACTTCGCATCTCACGCTGTCGAAGCGACTTCGAGTGAACGGACGGAATCGTGTTGGGTCACTAACCCCGAGAGTCAATCAACACCGAAGTAGTCGCGGGGCTGAATTGGTCATGACGACGCTTGCCATGAGCGAGATGAGCGGATTTGATTTACAGTCGAAACTGTTGCACGTGGTAGAGAACGGTTTGTTCACTTCTCAGTTCTTTCACTCAGGCATCGAGCCACGGCTTTCAGAAACACCATTCCTCTCGTAAATAGCATTCAACGAGGCCCTGGGCTACACTATGGATTACCCAGCTTTTTACTCAAGTTGCTGGCTCAAACGTTGCTTAGGTGGTGCACGCGTGCCGCGTGATTGCGACGCGGTAGCACTAAGCAACATCACTGAAGTGAGTCCATGCGAATAACCCAAGTTCTAGACCGGTTCCAACTCCACGCCAGGTCGTTAACGATCAAGATCACGTTGACAGGAATCTTGGTCGTCGTCGTTGCGCCACTTCCGATGGCAGATGCCTGTACTACCGCCGTGATTAGTGGTCGTTGCACTGAGAGCGGACGGCCCCTGCTTTGGAAGAACCGCGATACAAGAAGCAGTTCCCACAATGAGGTGGCACACTTTGATGATGGGCCTATTTCATTTGTCGCGGTGATCAATGCGAATGATCGGACGACGGTTTGGATGGGTGTCAACGAAGCTGGCTTTTGCATCGAAAATTCATTGAGTAAAGATCTCAGGAATGACAAGCCGAGATCCGGTCTGGGCAACGGACAGTTCATGAAACAAGCCTTAGCGACTTGCCGCACGGTAGATGATTTCGCGGAGCTACTGCAAGCGACCGACAAAACCGGTCGAAAGACTCTCGCCAACTTTGGAGTCATTGATGCCGATGGAGGCGCAGCGATCTTCGAGTCGGGCCCGACGACTCATCGGATGTTTGATGTCAACGATCCATCAGTTGCACCCGATGGATTTTTGGTTCGAGCCAATTTCTCGGCAACGGCCAACGATCTACCTGCGGATCCGCCAGCGGACCTTTCATCGGCACTCTATTCGAGCAATCGATACTGCCGAGCCAAAGTGTTGCTGCAGCAACAGTTGCCCTCCGGGATCACGGTACCTTTCATGACGCGACATCTTTGCCGCGATCTCGCGAATGACGATGGCATCGCCTTTCCCGGTTCGATCAACGGAGCCACCGGCGTTCTTCCTGCCCAGCTCCCTACCGATCAAACGATCAGCCGTGCCACGACCGTCTCGGCAGTCGTGATCGAGGGAGTTGCCGAAGGGGAGGATCCTCGTACCACGACGATGTGGACCATGTTGGGAGACCCGAAGTTCACGATTGCGATCCCTTGTTGGGCCAGCGTTTCGGATATCGCTGATTCGGCGACCGAACCGACCGGGGCAGAAATCGGTGAGGTGGCTCTGTTGCTACGAGAATGGTGCATCGATGGGCGGGAACATGTGATCGATACCGCTTCGCTACCCGGAATCTGGGAAGACATTCTTCCTTTGGAGGGGCGTATTTATGCGATGACCAACGACGCGATGAAACCCTATCGAGACGCTGGTTTAAATGTCTCGTCGTTGACCCAAATTCATCACCAGATGGCTGATCAGGCCATGGACGCGTTGCAACGCGAGTTAGACGAACTGAAGAACGATGTGCTTAACGCACTCGTTTCAACGAGCATTCCTCCTACCGATCCTGACGCACCGATCCAAAGCAATGCCTTGCGTGTGGCCATTTGCGATCATAGCGATAAACCCACCAAGGGTGCCGCCAACTTAGTCCGCATTCTCACGGAAACGGAAGGGTTCGTCACAGAGCGTGTCAAGCCTGACCAAATTGTCGACGGAGTTCTCGACAGTTATGACATCGTCGTGATGCCAGGCGGATCAGGTTCGGCTCAAGCCCGACGCTTGGGTGATGATGGTTCTCAAATAATTCGAGACTTCGTTGCCGGCGGAGGAGGTTATGTCGGAATCTGTGCCGGCGCCTACTTGGCCAGCTCACAGTATTCGTGGTCGCTCAACCTAATCAATGCGAGGGTGTTTGACCGTGGCCACTGGGCTCGTGGCCAAGGCGATGTCGAACTAAAAATGACTCCAGTTGGAATCCGTCAATTCGATACTGATGAATTGGTTTCCGTCTACTACGGCCAAGGTCCGCTGCTAGTCCCAGATGATCATGAGGACTTGCCTGCTTACGAGGTCTTGGCCAGCTTTGCTACCGAGGTTGCTCTGAAAGGGGCTCCCCAAGGTGCCATGACGGATACCCATGCCATCATCCGCTCCAACTACGGCGATGGCCGTGTGGTTTGCTTCAGCCCACATCCCGAAACCAAAGCCGGTCCCAACGAATTAATTGTAGATGGTGTGCGTTGGGTCGGAGGACAAATTGGACGCCCTTGAAGGTTCTTGGACATGGCCATAGTGCTTTTGCATCACCATGGTTGCGACAGTGAATGCGAGATTGCTCGAATATTTTCACGGACGATTTTAAGAAATGTTTCAAGGAGCAAACAACGCTGGGTCTTGTGATCTCCTTACAACCTGGAGGGTGCGCGTATCCATCATGTGGTTCCCGGGTGTCGAATCCTCCCGTCCTGGAGCGGCAATGACGCCTTTCCATACATCCAGTTCCCAGGAGCCTTTCACGCCTCGGGTGGCGGTCGAGAACACTCTTGTCTTCATCCGCTGAGTGCTTTTGAGGTGTGCGCGAAAACTGATAGCGTCTGCGTATCTGCGCGATGCGAATTAGGCAGCAGAAGTTATACTAAGGGCGATTTATATGGCCGGACAATGCGACGCTCTGCTTCGATGAGAGCGTGCTTGTTGAATCAGGATTCCCTCAACGATTTCTGTTCCTTTCGAGTGAAATTTGGGGGAAATTTGGGGACAGGGGAAATCCGGGGACAGAGGGGAAATTTGGGGGGAAATTTGGGGACAGAGCATGTTTTTGGGTGTTGCATTGACTCCAAAGGGAGGGCAGGCTGAGTTTTCTGTTTCTTTCAGTTGCTTTGACTTTTTCGTCTGGGAGGCGTGTGATGGCTCGTTTGGCTCGCAGTGAAGTGTTTGATCCGGATGAGGTGGCGATCGGTCACTTTTATAATCGCACCACCCGGCGGTGCTTCTTGATGGGAGAGGACCCGATCTCGGGGAAAAACTTTGACCACCGGAAGGTTTGGATCGAGGAGTATCTGCGCGAAC